>ERZ1026964.361-NODE-361-length-13599-cov-4.482354_pt1 | contig 13599 bp, 8 predicted proteins | sample MGYA00519565_ERZ1026964 | MGnify/ENA primary metagenome ERZ1026964 (study PRJEB26926, sample SAMN06164476) | human gut metagenome | biome: ENVO:00009003; feature: ENVO:2100002; material: ENVO:00002003 | host: Homo sapiens | place: USA | collected 2012 ...
ATCTACACCCTAGAGTTCGTCGGCAGCGTCAGATGTGTATAAGAGACAGGTCCTGAATGCTGTTTTTTATTTCATTGCCCAAGGAGAACATGCGGTTCAAATCGTCACCGAACAGCTTGATGGCTATGTTTGCTTTCGTTCCGGACAGCATGGCATCGATGCGGTGGCTGATAGGTTGGCCGATTTCCACGTTAGCGCCGACAATCGTACCCAGTTTTTCACGTACGTCGGCCACCAGTTCGCTGCGCGAGCGGTCTTTCAACTCAAACGGGGCTTCGATCTCCGAAACGTTGACGCCTAAAGCATGTTCGTCCAGTTCGGCACGTCCTGTCTTGCGGGCTACGGTCTGGATTTCGGGGATGGTAAGAAGCAATTCTTCGGCGCGATGGCCTATCTTGTCGCTTTCTTCCAATGAGATGCCCGGCAGGGATGATATGTTGATCGTGAAGGAGCCTTCGTTGAATGGCGGCAGGAAGGAGCGTCCCAGTGTGAAGAAGCAGGCGAGTGCTATCACAAACAGGCTGATAGTTCCGCCCAATACGCTCTTTTTATGTCCCAATACGAAGGTTAGCGCTGCGCCATACCACTCTTTCATTTTACGTGCTACGGGTGAGTCTCCGGTGGAGCGTTTTTCATCTTTTATCTTTTCCTTGCCCAGCAGGTAGGAGCACAGTACAGGCGTCACCGTCAAGGCTACGACGGTGGAAGCTGCCAGTGCCACGATGAAGGCGATGCCCAGCGGTACGAGCATCCTGCCCTCCATGCCGCTGAGGAAAAAGAGCGGAACGAAACTTACCACAATGATAAGTGTGGAATTCAGTATGGGCATACGCACTTCTTTAGAGGCGTTGAATACAACTTCCAGTATGGGCCGACGCTCTTCCTGCGGTTTCATACGGTTCTCCCGCAATCGTTTGTACACGTTCTCCACATCTACAATGGCATCATCTACCAACGAGCCGATGGCGATGGCCATACCGCCGAGGCTCATTGTGTTGATTGTGAAGCCCATGTAGTGCAATGCCAGCAGTGAGGCTATCAGTGACAGGGGGAGTGTGACCAATGAGATGACAGTGGTCCGCACGTTGGCGAGGAACAGGAACAGGACGATGACGACGAAGATACCTCCTTCGAACAATGACTTCTGCACGTTGCCGATGGAACTTTCAATGAAGCGGCTTTGCCTGAAGATGTCGGTGCTGACTTTTACGTCAGGCGGCAGGTTCTTCTGCAGGTCTTTCAGGGAGGTTTCCAACTTGTCGGTCAGCTCAAGGGTACTTGTGGCCGGCTGTTTGGTTACGGTCAGCAGTACGGCAGGTTTCCCGCGTTCGGAAGCTGTGCCCAGTTTCGGCAGTTTGGCTCCGATGCGTACGTCTGCAATGTCTTCCAGCAGGACGGGAACGTCGGGCATTGAGGCCGGGGAAGCGGATGAGGTGTCACCGCCTTGCAGCTTGACTGTTGTTTTGGCAAGTTGTTCCACCCGGTCGGTGGAGATCACTCCGCGTACGATGTATTCGTTTCCGTATTCATAAAGCACGCCGCCATTGGCATTCAGGTTCATTTCGCGCGTAGCGTTCATCACTTCTGTGAGAGTCACGCCGTAATGACGCATCCGTTCCGGATCGAGCTGTATCTGGTATTCTTTAATATCGCCACCCAGTACGGCCACTTGCGCCACACCGCCGGTAGAAAGGAGGCGCGGGCGGATTGTCCAGTCTGCTATGGTGCGCAGGTCGAGCATGGAAGTAGAGTCCGCAGTCAGCCCCACAATCAGCATCTCGCCTAAGATAGACGATTGTGGTCCGAGGGTAGGCTTGCCCACATTAGAGGGGAGCGATTCGCTGACGACAGCCAGTTTCTCGCTGACAATCTGGCGTGCCAGATAAACGTCCGTTTCCCAGTCAAATTCAACCCATACGACGGAAAACCCGTTTGTAGAGGAAGAGCGTACGCGGCGTACTCCTGTCGCACCGTTTACGGCAGTCTCCACCGGGAAGGTGACCAACTGTTCCACTTCTTCGGCTGCCATACCGTTGGCTTCGGTCATGATAACTACGGTAGGGGCATTCAGGTCGGGGAACACATCCACTTCCGTATGCATTGCAGTATATGTACCGCCAATCAGTAGCAATACGGATGCCACCAGCACCAATATTCGGTTCTGAAGGGAGAAATGTATAATCTTGTTCAACATAATTCAAAACTCATAATTATTATTAGTGTTCGTGGCTGTGTGCCGGAATTGCATTGGTGGCGCCGGCAAGTTTGACTTGGTATGCGCCTTGGGTCACTACCTTGTCACCGGCTTTGACGCCCGAAAGGATTTGCACCTTTTCGCCGCTGTCGGCTCCGAGAGTGACGGGCTGTTTTTTGTATCCTTCTTCATCTATTTGCAGATAGACGAAGAAGCTGCCTTGTTCTTCGGTCAAGGCTGTGTGGGGAAGTGAAATAACATTCTCCATGGGGGAGGAGAGCAGGAATATTTCTACAAAAGAACCGGGGATGATATCTCCTTTATTGTCAAATTCAAAGGTGACGGGCACGTAGTAGCTGTTTTCGCCCGATGCTTTCCCATAAGAAAGCAGGCGTCCGTTCAGTTCCTTTAGCGTATATACCTTATTATTATAAGGAGTGCAGAAGTTGGCAGAGCCGATTGTGCGGAGATAAGGATAATATTTTTCCGAAACATCGGCACGCAGGAATAATTTGCGGTTTTGGGTTACGCTTACAAGCGGTTGGCCCACTGTGACATAGTCACCCTCCTTCACTAAGAGGCTTTTTACGTATCCACTGATAGGAGAGGGGATGGCCTGACCCTGTGCCGAATGGTTTTGGGCAACGGCTTCATAGCTGATGCGGGCATTCTCATAGGTCTGCCGGGCTTGGGCGAAGTCTTTTTCCGAAACGATTTTGTTGGGAAGCAGTTCTTTCATCCGTTCGTATTCCTTCTTGGCTGTTTCGTAGGCAATCCGCGCTCTTTGTACGGGATCTCCGTCTGCCATATTCTTGGACGAAAGCACTACGAGGGGAGTGCCTTTGCTGATGCTCATGCCCTCTATTACTTTTCCATGGAAAGAAACGACACCGGCCACAGTGGCTACGGCAACACTTTCGTCGCCTTGTGCAGCCATAACCCGGCCGCTGGTCTTAATCACCTGATTGAAAGTACCCGGTTCGATGATGCTCGTCTCCACGCCGGCGGCCTGCGCCTTAGCCGGAGGCAATATGATTTCGTCGCTATGGCCGGCGGCAGCTTCCGCAGCATGCTCGTGTTCGTGGCCGGCTCCTTCGTGCTCATGATCATGGTTTTCGCTCTCATGGTCATGACCTTCGTGATCATGTCCCGCATGGGCGTGTTCTTCCGTTTCGTGGTTGTGTCCTTCACCGGACTTACTATTGCAGGAGCCCAACAGGAACAATCCTATGACCCCCATGAATATAAATTTCTTCATGATAGTTGTTTTTATTCTTACTTGTTATTGGAATACAAAATTAGAGAATGTGGCGTGCAACCAAGTTGCATATATTCTCCTGCCGGGAAAGGAGTTCCTTTCGGCAATGTGGGTTAAGCAAGAACGGAAGGGGGCGCGCGAAGTCCGGTGGCACGTGTGATGAACGTGCCATGCAGAGATTCCAAGTAGATAAACTCTTGCCTTATGCCTGTTTCGTCGGGCAGGGTCAGGAGTTTGAGAAGAGGTTCCACAAATAGGGTGGTTACCCATACGAAGCAGGGCTGTATGTCGCTGTTGTTCGGATTGGGGGTCTGTTGGAAGAAATGGGTGGTCATGCAGCCTGTATCGCAGCAGCAATGTTCGTTGCAAGCGTCTTGATGGTGGCAACACCCGTCGGACGGCAGGTCGTTTTTCATACAGATCATGCCGTCTTCATGATGATGATGGGGAATGACAGGCACTGTCAGCATAATCATGCTGATGAAGAACAGGAAATATGCAATGTACCTTTTTGTTTTCATTCCTTTCTGTCTTTGACCGGTTGCAAAGATAGAGGTTAATCATTTAACTGCCAAGAACAAGATGCTAAAAAGCCTTGAATAAATCATTTAATCCTTCGCTCATGCTGGGGTGTGTGAAGATGAAATCGCGCAGGATACTGTAATGCAGGTCGTTTTTCATGGCTAATGCCACCAGGTTGATGACTTCGGGCGCATCGACGCAAAACAGGGTGCATCCCATGATGCGGCCCGTATGTGCATTGACAATAACTTTCAGCATGCCGTCTATGTGTTGCAGGGTGCGGGCACGCGGAATGGCGGCAGCCGGGAGCCGGGACACTTGGATCGAGTAACCGCGCTTTACGGCTTCCTCTTCGGTGGTGCCGATGTGTGCCAAGGGAGGGTCCGTAAAGATGACGTAAGGCACCGGAAGCCTGTCGTCCATATTCCGTTTTTTATTGCCGAATAAATGGTTGGTGATGATGCGGAAGTCATCAATGGACAAATAGTCATACATGGCGCCTCCTCTGACGTCTCCCATTGCCCATATATGCGGAGAGGTGGTTTGCAGATGTCCGTTGACGACGATAGCCCCCTGGGCGTCGGTCTGTACGCCGGCTGCGTGAAGGTTGAGGCCGTCGGTCATTGCTCTGCGCCCTGTGGCAAGCAGCAGGGCATCCCCTTCCAGGAAGTAGGGAGTGCCGTCGGAATTGTCCGTATAGGTCAGGGTCATGCCGTTGGCAGTGTCGTACATGGATAGGGCATGGACATTCAGCCGTACCTCAATGCCTTTTCTTTTGAGGGCTTCCAGCATGGATTCGGCTATGTCCCGGTCCGACTTGGGCATAAAGCGGTTGCCGGATTCCAATAAAGTGACTCTGCTTCCAAAACCGGCATACATGGTGGCAAACTCCATTCCGATGGTTCCGGCGCCAAGAATGAGCAGGTGCTTGGGTAGTACGCTTTGCCGGAGCAGCGTTTCACTGGTGAAGGCATGCTTGCTTTCATTCAGTCCTTCCACAGCGGGCAGGATGGGGGTGGAGCCTGTATTGATGAAGATCTCTTTCCCTTGAAGCAGGATTTCCTTTTTGTCATGGGCAACCTTTACGGTGTCGTTGGACATAAAGGATGCCTCACCGTCGTACAGAGTGATGTTGGGGTAGCTTTTCAGATGCTCGTGGTTCTTGTCCCGCAGGAATGATACGAGCTTGTTTTTCCGGCTTACGGCGGATGTGTAGAATTTGGCTTGGCTGTCGTAGTTGTCCCGGTAGAGCCATTCGGCTTGTTCCGATTCGTGAATCAGCGTTTTAGTGGGAATACACCCTGCGTTTACACATGTTCCTCCATACATTTGTGAGGAACGTTCAATGATTGCCACTTTCCAGTTGCGGTTGGCAAGTTCGGCAGCCAGCAGTTTCCCGCCTTTGCCGAACCCTATGATTATAGCGTCATATTGTTTCATTCTAATTCATAATTAATGATTTATGAGAATGAAACAATAAGAACAATGTATTGTTGCAGGAAGTTAGTTAATGAAAGTTTACCGTTCCAGTTCGCGGAGCGAGTCCATTTTTTTCTTTTCGAGAAACTCATAGATGCCGCTCAGATGTTCGGTTACCCGTTTGTTGCCAAACTCATAAACCTTGCTGACCAGTCCGTCCAGGAAGTCACGATCGTGGCTCACGAGTATCAGTGTCCCGTCGAAGTCCATAAGGGCCTGTTTCAGGATGTCTTTGGTCTTCATGTCCAAATGGTTGGTAGGCTCATCCAGTATCAGCAGGTTCACCGGTTCCAGCAGCAGCTTAATCATGGCCAGTCGCGTACGTTCGCCGCCCGACAGGACTTTGACTTTTTTCATGGACTCTTCCGGTCCGCCAAACATGAAAGCGCCTAATAAGTCGCGTATCTTATTGCGGATTTCCCCTTTGGCAACATCGTCGATGGTTTGAAAGACCGTCAGGTTCTCATCCAGCAAGGATGCCTGGTTCTGGGCGAAATAGCCTATCTGCACGTTGTGGCCGATAGTAAGGGTTCCTTCGTGTTCTATCTCTCCCATGATGCATTTCACCAGTGTGGACTTACCTTCGCCGTTCTTGCCCACAAAAGCTACTTTATCGCCTCGCTCTATGGTGAGGTTGGCGTTCTTGAATACGATGTGGTCGCCATAGGTCTTTCCTACGTTCTCCATGATGACCGGATAATTGCCGGAACGCGGAGAAGGCGGGAACTTGAGCCGCAATGCCGATGTGTCCTCTTCGTCCACTTCCAGAAGCACCAGCTTTTCCAGCATCTTGACGCGGCTTTGCACTTGCAGGGTTTTGGAGTAGGTTCCTTTGAAGCGTTCGATGAACTCTTTGGTCTCGGCAATGAACTTCTGTTGTTCGTCGTATGCTTTTTGTTGCTGTTCGCGACGTTCTTTACGGAGTTCCAGATATTTCGAGTAGTTCACTTTATAGTCGTAAATGCGTCCCATTGTCACCTCGATGGTGCGGGTGGTGATGTTGTCCACGAACTTGCGGTCGTGGCTGATGACGATGACCGCCTTTCCGTTATTGATGAGGAAGTCTTCCAGCCATTGGATGGACTCGATGTCCAGATGATTGGTGGGCTCGTCCAGCAAAAGCACATCCGGTTTCTGCAGCAGCAGTTTGGCAAGTTCGATGCGCATGCGCCAGCCACCGCTGAAGTCGCTTGTCTGGCGGTCGAAGTCCTCTCTGGTAAAACCAAGGCCAAGCAATGCCTTTTCCACATCTTCTTCGTAGTTGGTAGCGTCGATGGCATAGAATTTCTCGCTCAGGGCGGACACCTGTTCGATGAGTTCCATGTAGCTGTCGCTTTCATAGTCGGTGCGGGTTTCCAGCTCTTTGTTCATGCGGTCTATTTCGGCTTCCATTTCGTGCAGGTGGGCAAAGGCCTGTGCCGTTTCCTGAAAGACGGTACGTCCGTCTTCTGTCATCAGGTGCTGGGGCAGGTAGGCGATAACACAGTCTTTGGGCGCTGAGATTTTCCCCCTGGTGGGTTGCCGCACTCCGGCAAGAATCTTTAACAAGGTGCTTTTGCCTGCTCCGTTTTTTCCCATGAGGGCAATGCGGTCTTTTTCGTTGATAACGAAAGATATATCACTAAACAAGGTTGTGCCGCCAAATTCTACGGCGAGTCCGTCAATAGAAATCATTATGTCATTTTTAAAAATAAGTTGCAAAGATAATGCAAATATATTATTTTTTATATCTTTGCCCTGAACAAACAATCATATTAGCCATGGAAATCGAAAACCAATCGGTAGATTACCGTCCACTCATCCTTGTTGCGGAAGATGATGATAGCAATTTCAAGCTGATAAAAGCTATTATAGGGAAGAAATGTGAGGTACAGTGGGCAAGGAACGGTGAGGAGATTGTCTCTTTATTTCTCGAAAACCGGGACAAGGCGGATGCGATATTAATGGACATCAAGATGCCTGTCATGAACGGTTTGGATGCCACCCAACGCATTCGTCGGGAAGGCGGAACTTTGCCCATTATCATGCAGACAGCCTATGCATTCTCTTCCGATCGTGAGAATGCCATGAATGCCGGCGCTTCGGAGGTGCTGGTGAAACCGATAACACTGAGCACCTTGCGCAACTGCCTGAGCAGTTATCTGCCCCAACTGGTGTGGTAGGACTCCACCGGCTCTACATCATCTCCCGGCACGTGTGAATAGCTGCCGGGATTCTTTTTTTCCGCCCGGACACAAACTGCACTCTCCTGCGAAGATTTTACGGAAGATTCGAAAAAGTTCATGGAGGATTTGAACAAAGTTTCTTTTTTTTCTGTTAATGAAGCCTAACCAAACTTTAATAGAATGAATAATAAACTGCGTTTTTTCCTGACTTCACTGTTTATACTCTTCGTGGTGGCGCTGCGTGCCGCAGCAACCGGTGACATTCGGGTTTCGGGCGTTGTGATGTCGGAAGGCGAGCCTCTGCCGGGAGCGTCGGTGCTGGTGAAGGGAACCCACAACGGGACAGTGACCGATGTTGACGGGAGATATACCCTTACAGTGCCGGCAGACGCTACATTGGTCTTTAGCTTTATCGGTTTGAAAACCACAGAACAGAAAGTAAACGGGCGTTCGGTTGTCGATGCTGAACTGCTTCCGGACAGTGAGCAACTGGATGAAGTAATGGTGGTGGCCTATGCCACTGCCAAGAAGTATAGTTTCACAGGGGCGGCTTCCACCGTAAAAGGAAGCGAAATCGCCAAGATGCAAGTGTCCAACGTGTCGCGGGCACTCGAAGGTACGGTGTCCGGCCTTCAGGCCAGTGCACCCAGCGGCCAGCCGGGTACGGATGCGGAGATACGCATCCGCGGCATCGGTTCTATCAATGCTTCGAGCGCTCCGCTTTATGTGGTGGACGGTGTGCCTTTCGACGGCAGCATCAACTCCATTAATCCGGAAGACATCGCTTCATTGACGGTTTTGAAGGATGCTGCTTCGGCTGCTCTTTACGGCTCCCGCGGGGCGAATGGGGTGATTATCATAACCACTAAGCAGGGACAGACCGATTCGAAAACTACGGTCAGCATCAAAGCCAGTTTCGGAGGTTCCAACCGCGCCATACGCGATTACGACCGCATTGGCACTGACCAGTATTTTGAGCTTTACTGGGAGGCGCTGCGCAATCAGTATGCTTTGAATACGGACAAATATACTCCGCAGACAGCCGCAGCGCAGGCTTCGAAAGATTTGGTGGGCAAGCTGATGGGTGGTGGCCCCAATCCTTACGGAGCCGGCTATCCGCAGCCGGTGGGCACAGACGGCAAACTGGTTGACGGAGCTGTTCCGCTTTGGAATGTGGACTGGCAGAAAGAAATGGAACAACAGGCGCTGCGTACGGAAATTGGGGTGAATGTCTCCGGAGGCGGAAAGACCAACCAGTACTATTTCTCGGCCGGCTATCTGGACGACAAAGGCATTGCGCTTGAGTCCGGTTACCAACGTTTCAACCTGCGCTCCAACATTTCCAGTGAAATAACCCGTTGGCTGCGTGGAGGCGTGAATATGAGCTATGCCCACTCTGTGCAGAACTATCCGGTTTCGTCCGATACCAAGACCAGCAATGTGATTAATGCCGGACGCCTGATGGCCGACTTCTATCCGATGTACGAGATGAATGTTGACGGCACGTATAAACTGGACTCGGAGGGACACCGCATTTATGATTTCGGGTCCTACCGCCCTTCCGGCTCTATGGCCAACTGGAATTTGCCGGCTACCCTGCCCAATGACAAATCCGAGCGTATGCGGGATGAGTTTTCGGGACGTACTTTTCTTGAAGTGACTCCGGTGGAGGGGCTGAAGTTCAAGACCAGCTTCAACTTCGACCTGACAGACTATAATACACTGGATTATACCAATCCCAAGATAGGCCCTGCCGTCAATACGGGGGGCGGAGCAAGCCGCAGCTATACCCGTACCTTCTCTTGGACTTGGAACAACATTGTGACGTACGATAAGACCCTCGGTGAGCATCATTTCAACGTTCTTGCCGGGCAGGAGGCCTACTCATACCGTTATGACGTGTTGCAGGCATCCCGCAGCAATATGGCTGTGCCGGATATGCCGGAACTGGCTGTCGGCTCACTTGTAACTGCGGGTACGGGCTATCGCATTGACTACTCATTGCTGGGCTATCTGGTGAGTGGGCAGTATGACTACCGGAACAAGTATTTCTTCTCCGCTTCCTATCGCCGCGACGGTTCATCCCGTTTTGCGCCGGACACTCGTTGGGGAAACTTCTGGTCGCTGGGAGCTTCATGGCGTGTCGATCGTGAAGAGTTTATGCAGAATACCGCCGACTGGCTTTCTGCCTTGACCCTGAAAGCAAGTTATGGAGCGCAGGGCAATGATAATTTGGGCACCTACTATGCCAGCAGCGGACTCTACTCCATTGTTTCGCAGGCGGGTGAGAACGCTTTGGTGTCCGACCGTCTCGCAACGCCCGACTTGAAATGGGAGACCAACCTGAACCTGAATGTCGGCATTGACTTTTCATTGTTCAACAACCGCTTCTCCGGTTCGTTCGATTTCTTCCAGCGACGCTCCAAGGATCTGCTGTATTCCCGTCCTTTGGCCACCTCTTTGGGTTACACCTCGATGGACGAGAACATCGGTGCGTTGAAAAACACCGGTTTTGAGATAGATCTTAAAGGCACGCTTATACATACTCGTGACTTCATGTGGCGCATGGGGCTTAACCTCACGCACTACAAGAATGTGGTGACCGAACTTCCGCTCGATGACATGCCTGTGACGGGAGTCACCCGCTTGAAGGTGGGACGCTCGGTGTATGACTTCTATCTGCGCGAATGGGCAGGGGTGGACCCTGCCAACGGCGATCCGCTGTGGTATAAGAATGTAAAGGATGCGCAAGGAAATATTACCGGACGCACCACCACCAACGATTATGCCCAAGCTGATTATTATTATGTGGACAAGTCATCGCTGCCTAAGGTTTACGGCGGTTTTAATACGGCTTTCGCATACAAGGGTTTTGAGTTGTCGGCCATCTTCGCATACAGCATAGGCGGGTATATTGTGGATCGTGACGTTACGATGTTGTGGAGCAATGGGAGCAATCCCGGACGCGCCTGGTCCACCGAGATCCTGAAACGCTGGACACCGGAAAACCGCGATACGGACGTGCCCGCTCTGAGGACAGTGTCCAACAACTGGAATTCCAATTCTACCCGCAACCTGTTTAATAATTCCTATTTGCGGATGAAGAACATCACGCTCTCCTACGACTTTCCGCAGCCGCTGATAAAGAAGGTCAGCCTGAACAGCCTGCAACTCTTCGTACAGGCGGACAACCTGCTGACTTTCTCTAAAAATCAGGGACTGGACCCGGAGCAGGGCATTACGGGGTTGACTTACTATCGTTACCCTGCCATGCGCTCCATTTCCGGCGGAATCAATGTTTCATTCTAAATCACTATTCACATGAATACTTCAATAAAAAATATAGCGGCTTTTACGGCCGGGCTGTTGTTCGTCCTGTCTTCGTGCAGCGGCGATTTTCTCGACCACAAACCTACGGATGCGGTGGATTCGGGCATTGTTCCCGTACCTTCCAATGCAGGGCGCATATTCAACGGGGCATGGTACAACCTGTTTGAGTACAGCAGTACGTATGCCAATATCGGCTATCGCGCCTTGATGTTGCAGGATGACATGATGGCGGATGATGTGGTGTCGCGCCCTATGTACGGCTTCAACTCTTCCTATCAGTTTAATGATGTGGTGATGCCTGCCAATAACCGTACCGCATTTGCGTGGTATCTGATGTACAGGACTATTGACAACTGCAACACAGCCATTTCCATTACGGCTACCGGTGATGACGACACACCCGACTTCCGCTACTCCCAGGGACAGGCCTATGCTTTGCGGGCTTTTTGTTACCTGCATCTGGCGCAGCACTACCAGTTTACGTATTTAAAAGATCCCGCTGCTCCGGCTGTTCCGCTCTATACAGAACCCACTGTTTCCACAACAAAGCCCAAGGGCAAGGCCACTTTGGAGGAGTTGTACACGCAGATTTTCAAAGACCTGAATAGGGCTAAAGAGCTTCTTAAGGGCTATGTCCGTCCGGATGACAACTCTAAGTTCAAGCCCGATGTGAGTGTTGTCAATGGGTTGTTGGCGCGTGCCTGTCTGCTCACCGGGCAATGGGGCGGGGCTGCCGATGCTGCACTTGAGGCTGCCAAGGGATATGCCCTGATGACAGATGCCAAAACCTATATGGGCTTCAATGATTTGTCCAACACCGAGTGGATGTGGGGGCATCCGCAGTCCGTAAGCCAGTCCGATGCCAGCTATAATTTCTATTATATTGATGTGGTGACTCCCGATGCGTATAATAGTTTCATGGCCGACCCGCATTTTATGGATCTGTTCGAAGCCGGAGATATTCGTCTGGACCTGTTCCAGTGGATGCGTGAAGGGTATCTGGGCTACCGGAAATTCCGCATACGTGCCGACCAGACCGGGGACATTGTCGTGATGCGTTCCGCCGAAATGTATCTGATTGCCGCCGAGGCGCTGGCGCGTGAGGGACAATTGGGAGAGGCCGTAAAGCCGCTGAACACATTGCGCAACGCACGCGGCCTTGCCGATTACGACCTGACGGGCAAAACGCAGGAGCAGCTCATCGGTGATATCTTGCTGGAACGCCGTCGCGAACTGTGGGGCGAAGGATTTGGCATTACCGACATATTGCGCACCCAGCGTGCCGTTGCGCGTGAAGCCTTGACGAAAGAAGAAGCGGAGAAAAAGTATGATTGCTGGCAGCAGGACGGCTCTTATAAAGAGTATAATCCCGAAGGGCACTGGTTTACTTCCTTCCCCGACGGAACGAGGTTTGTGCCGAACAGTACCTATTATCTGTATTCCATTCCGGAGAAAGAAACGAATGCAAATCCCAACTTATAGGCAGGGACCTTATAATGGCAGGGTAGAAGGACGGCACTCAAGTACCTATTCTTTCTCCCTGCCTTCTCTTTCCGCCATTTTCCGTTTCACGAATTCAATCTTCAGGTTGGCTTCGTCCTTGTTCTTTTTAATCTCGGTGATGGCGGACAGCAGTTGCGCCAGTTCGTAGACAGCCGCTACGGCTTTGCGGTCGTTGGGAGTCATGGTGGTGGCGTAGGAGCGTTCGCCAAGATAGTTGACGCGGATGTTTTTATCCTTGTTCAGGTTGAGGAAAGCGATTACGTTGCCGTCTTCTCCTACCTTGTAATCCGCTTTTTCTATTTTCTCTCCCAAGTCGGTGGTCTCATAGCTGTCTTTGGACGCCGGAGTTTCGGCAAAGCTGCCGTCAGGGGCGGTGACCTTCACTGCTAAATGGTGGATGTTGTGCGGGCCGCAATAGATGGAGGTCATGCTCATGACGCCGTTCTCGTCCACCTGAAAACGCAGGTAAGAACGGTGGAGGTTCTTTTCTATCACTTGCGAAGGATGCAGGTAATTGCCTATCCTCTGGTACTCGGCGTCTTTCTCGAAGGCATAGTTGCCTTTAATGGCGTCTACGGCTTCCTGCTTTTCCTGCAACATGCTGTCGAGGTAGGCAAGCGTCTTTTCCTGTTCTTTCAGTTCCTTAATGCTCCAAAAGCAACTGACGCCCAAAACACCCAGGGAAACCGACCAAAGTATTTCCTGCATTCTTACGGATAGAATCATACACAAAATGCCCACCAGCAAAAATACCGGCCAACAGCGGCTTCCAAAGTAATACTCCGCATATATAACAATAGGATGGAACAATCCAATCAGAAAAAAGGTAAGCACACCAATCAATATACCACTAAAATTCATCATAACTCCTTGTCCTTTTCCTTATACAAACAGCACATTATCGCAGACCGGCGCAACTTATCTTCTGCGTGCAACAGTCGCCCTCAACAACATATCCAATATGCGCAAAGAAGAAGTATTGCAATATAGAACTACAACCTTCCTCTTCCATATTTTTTAAATATCTGACACATTTTTACGGATTGCATTTTTTACACGGATCATAACCTGCAGCAATCAGCGCATCCCTACTCTATAATCTGTCTCTTATACACATCTGACGCTGCCGACGAACTCTAGGGTGTAGA
>ERZ1026964.404-NODE-404-length-12818-cov-3.867586_pt1 | contig 12818 bp, 12 predicted proteins | sample MGYA00519565_ERZ1026964 | MGnify/ENA primary metagenome ERZ1026964 (study PRJEB26926, sample SAMN06164476) | human gut metagenome | biome: ENVO:00009003; feature: ENVO:2100002; material: ENVO:00002003 | host: Homo sapiens | place: USA | collected 2012 ...
TGTATAAGAGACAGCTTTGACACCACGCCTTTTGAAAGCTCGCTTGACGCGCAGCCTGTTTCGGGCAGCAAATTCTTCGCCGCATGGCCGGTAGCCACTGCATCAGCCAATGACGACTGGCTTATATCTCCGGAACTTCCCGGTTGTGCACAACTCATTTCATTCTATGCACGTTCGCTTAAAGATGGCACTGATGCCATTGAGGTACTTGTATCTGACTCCGACACCGAGCCTGCTTCATTCACCAGCATGACAGGTGCCGAGCCTATCAAGGTAGGCGCATCTTGGAATCTGCACCATTTTGCACTGCCTGAGGGCACACGCCATTTCGCAATCCGCTATATCGGTGAAAATGGTGAGGGCATAATGATTGATGACATAATGTACTTCGGCACACCGATATTCACCCCTGACGGATACAATGTTTATCGTAACGGTATCCGCATCAACAACGAGCTTGTTAAGGAACCTGCATTCATTGACACCGACCTTGAGGACTACACATCTTACCGCTACACCGTTGCCCCGGTTTGCAATGGCGTAGAGATGCCCCAGTCCGATGAGCTTATCCTACAGACCACTGCCATAAGCTCAATTGGTGCCGATGCATCTATTATCAGCATCAATACCGTGACCGGTGGCGTAGAGATACTCGGCGCTGCGGGACAGCCCATAGCCGTTTACGCTATTGACGGCAAATGCATGGCTTCTCAAGTAGCCTCCGACCGTACTTTCATTGCTCTCGCCCCGGGTGCCTACATAGTAAGCGCAGGCAACGCAAAGTCAAAGGTAATGGTCAAATAAAACAACAACGCAACTGTCACGAGACGGTGCCCTGAACGGCACCGCCTCATGACATTGCTTCTTACCAATTAATTCTTAGAACAATGAATAAAAAAATACTTTCAAGTATAGTTCTCGGAGCAACAGTGTCATGCGCTGTTGCCACCGGCATACTCGCCGACTCATTCGAGTTCGTTCGCTCTTCCGGATCTCCGGCCGCCGTACTTGACAACACCAAGGCTGCCCGCAACTCATCCCTGCGCCCGGCTGCAGCTGCAACAATCACCGACAAGAATATTCTTGCCGACGACGAGGGGGAGTCTGTCATTCTTTTAGACAATGTTCCCGCATATCAGGAAAAAATCTATAACTATGTGGTCAACGACCTCAATAATGACAATTACACCTGGACAATAGAGAACAACACCTGGGACGCATATTCCTATTTGGAAATTTATCCGTACTACAACGGAGAAGACCTGAATGACTGGGTCTTCATACCGTTTGAGGTGCCCGATGGCGGCGGAAAAATATCTTTGAGCCTGCTCGCGTCCACATCCTATTCCAACGGACATAATTTCAAAATAGCAATAGGCAAGGACTCTGACCCATCAGCCATGACCACCGAGCTTGCATCACGTGAGGATTACGGCACAAGCGGATTGGGATGGACCTACGTGAAAGAACCGATAGAAGGTTCTGCCATTGTTGCAGACGGAGGTAAATATTGGCTCGGAATTTTGGCCACATCCAAAAAAGATGCCTACAAACTCCGCATGCGCGACATCACTCTCACATTGTCGCCTGCTGCTGTCACCCCTCCGGCCACTCCCGGTGATGTCTTCACGATGCATCCCACCGAAGATGAATTTGCGGCTTGTACCGTAATTGACGGCAACAATGACGGCTGCAAAATCACCTACGATGTGCATGAAGGCCTTGACGGCAGTACTTTTGACTGGCCTATAGCTTACAACAAAGCCAAGTCTCCGGCTGCCACTGCTGACGCCGACGAGTGGATTATAACACCCGCAGTCACCCTCACCGAAATCAACCGTCTATATACCGCAAGCATTGAGGCTGATGCCACCACAAATGTTGCGTCCGAGTCATTCCAGATTGTAATAGCCAAAGCCGCTGACATAGCAAGCATGCGTGCCGGTAAAATAATCATGAACGAGCCGTATGTAACCGGAAACGGCTATATGCCTTATTCATCCAAGTTCGGTATCACAGAACCGGGAGATTATTATTTCGGAATACATATCACCTCCACACTTGATGAGGGGTGGCGTCTGATGCTGCGCAACTTCACAGTGACCCTCACTGACATGTCGTCAGATATACCCGCAGCCTGCACCGATCTGACCCTCACCCCTGATGCCACCGGCGAACTTCAGCTCACTGCCGAATTCAATCTGCCCACAACTTACATCAACGGCACTGAGATACCTTCATCCGAAACCATACAGGCTGAAATTGCTACTTCGGCAGCCACAGAAACCGTGTCGGGTGCTCCCGGTCAGCGTGTAAGCAAGACACTGCAGGCAGCCGACGGCTCCAATGTTGTTACCGTAACCCCATTTAACGACAACGGCAAGGGCATTGAGCTTAAAGGTGTGGTAGTATGCGGTATAGGCGTACCTTCCAACCCCCTCGTATCTTCAAGCGTCAGCGATGACAATATGTCGCTTCAGCTCTCTTGGGAACCTGTTTCTACAAGTGCTAGCGGAGGCGTTATAAACCCGGAAAATACCGTGTACAATATCTATCAGTACACGACTTCCGACAATGTGGGACAATGGGTATGCATTGAGCAGAATGTAACGGAATGCAAATACACTTACACCGTTGCAGACGAAACCCAACAGCTGTATCAACTGATGGTATCTGCCAAAAATGAAAAAGGAGAAAGCGAAGGCGGTCAGGAATCGTATGCCTCGGCTATGCTCGGCAAGCCTCATGAAATGCCTGTGAACGAAAACTTCCCGGACAAGTCAATGAAATATTCAGGCTTGCTTATAGATTATCCTGAGGACAACTACACCGCTGAGTGGGCCCTTGATTCTCCATCCCTCGTGGGCGCGTCCGGCGGCCCTGAATATGCTCTGATATGTCTTTGCCTTGACGCCTCCAGCCTGGGCTACGGGTATGCCGAGTTACCGAAAATCTCCACTATCGGTTGCAGCAAGCCCCGTGTGCGCCTGCTTACCTATATCAACTCGTCCACACCGGAAACAACTATCCGCATCCACTCTACGGAAGGTCGCGGCAACGGTGTGGTTCTTGGTGTGATAACACCGGCATCGGGTGAAGGCTGGAGCGAAATAACCTATGACATACCCGAGCGTTACTACAACAAAAGCTGGATTGTGATGAGTGCCGATGTCAAATGTGAATCGACAGAACAGATGTTCATTCTCGGCGAATACAATGTTTACGAAAGTGTTGCCAATGACCTTGCGCTCACACAACTGACAGCACCCTCATACGTGACCCTCGGCAATGACTTGGAATTTAAGGCAACATTGCAGAACCGTGGCACCAACAACGCCGTGACCCCGGAGCTTAAAGCCCAAATATACGTTGACGACGAACCGGTCAGCACCATTGACCTCACTCACACTGCCGCCACTCTTGGTGAAAACGACAAAGCCGAATATACCGGCAAGCTGCGCATAGAAAAAGTAGAGATGGCAGGACGCGATTTCACCATCTACATCACCCTGCCTGACACAGATGAAGACCAGACCAACAATGCCGTGTCCGCTTCGTTCCGCGTGGGACTCGGCGACCTCCCCGTGGCTACTGACCTACAAGCCAATGGCACTGATGACAATGACTTCGTGAATCTTTCATGGTCAGAGCCGTTTGCCGATGGCTACGTTGACAAGATAGAATCCTATGAGCACGGCTGTTATGACTACAACCTCGGCGACTGGAAAAACATCGACTTTGATAAAGGCGATACATACTATTCCGAAGGATTTAACATACCGGATGCCGGCACTCCAAAAGCATTCCAAGTCGTGAATGCAATAACCAGCGGAATAGAGGCCCAAGGCGGCATGGGACAGCCCTCGGGCGATTCGTTCCTCATGGCTTTCTCACCTATGGGAAGCACTGCTGATGACTGGCTCATATCGCCCAAGGTGACAGGTGGAACGACTCTGTCATTCTGCATCACATCGCTCTCAAGCTCCTATACCGAAAGTGTGGAAGTGATGGTATCTACAACCGATGATGAACTTGACTCATTCTCCGTGCTTGACAAGATTGAGCTGACATCCGCAGGTTGGGGCTTATACTCCGTAACATTGCCGAATGATGCAAAATATTTCGCGATTCATTACACCAGCACCGATATGTTCGGAATATGCATGGATGATATAGCCTATACTCCGGAGGAAGCTCCATTTGAAATCACCGGATGGAATATTTACCGCGACGGAATTCTGATAAGCCAGAGCAATACAGGCACATCATTCACCGATGAGATACCTGATGGGGCTCTGACCTACAATTACAATGTAGCGGCAACAGGCACACGCAAAGGCGTGGCAATGGAATTCCCGCTTTCCAATACAGCCCAGTACTACAAATATGCCTCCATTGCAAATATCAGCAATGACAATATGAATATCACAGTGGAAAAAGGCGCTGTAAAGATAGATGGCTGTCAGGACAAGCGTGTTGAGATAGCTGACATTCAAGGCATGATTCATTACAATGCAGCTTCTGCACCGGACAAAGTGACCGTACGCCTCAATTCGGGATTCTACATCGTTTCTATCGATGGCAAGAGCCAAAAAGTAATGGTTCCGTAACCGCACATACGGTTATTTCCCTATAATGCAAAGCGGGTGATATGCTTGATTGCGTATCACCCGCTGCTATTTATAATCAGCTTATTTACACTGCATAACCAAGAAGATCCAGTATCATCGGGGCTAAAAGGGCGGTGAACAGGCCATTGAGAGTCAAACCGATGGAGGAGAATGCACCATAACGCTCGCTGCGCTCCATGGCTGCCGAGGTGCCTACAGCATGGGCGGCAGTACCGATAGACAGTCCACCGGCAATAGGCGAGTGTATGTGACTCATCTTGACGATTCTGAATCCGGCCATGCCACCGAATATACCGGTAGCCACTACAACTGCCGCCGTAAGAGGCGCGATACCACCCATGGCACTTGATATTTCCATTGCGATAGGAGTAGTAACGGCCTTGGGGGCAAGCGATATCACCACTTCGCGACTTGCACCGAACAGCTCGGCGAGAAGCACCACACTCACCACTCCGGCTACACATCCTGCAAGCTCGGAAAGCAGCAACGGGAGAAGCTGCCGCTTGATGGCAGACAACTGCTTATAGAGGGGCACTCCCAGAGCCACAACAGCGGGCTTGAGCCAAAAATCAATGTAATCTCCGCCCTGCTTATAGGTGGAATAGTCAATGTCACACAGCATCAGAAAACATATCATAGCTGCAATAGCTATCAATATAGGGTTCAACAGCTTGACGCCCGTGCGCCGCTGAAGCCACTGCGCTCCGAGATAGAACCCGAAAGTGAGGGCTATGAGAAAAAATTTGTTTTGCAAAAAATCCATCACTCAGCCTCCTTTGTCAGTTTACGTGCCATTTTGGATGATGCGGAGCGGGTCCACTGGTGCACCCATCCGGTCACGGCGATTATGATCACAGTACTTATCACGGTAGCGCAGACTATAGGGACCCATTGATCGGCAATAAGGCCGAGACAATTCATGAGACCTATGCCGGCAGGCACAAAAAAGAAACCGAGGTTATGTACCAGAAAACCAGAGAGCCTGTCCACCCATTCCAACTTCACTATTCCCATTTTTAGAGATGCGCAGAGAAGCACCATACCAATGATGCTTGAGGGTATCGGAACCCCGGTGAAGCGCACCAGCAGTTCGCCGGCCACAAGGAAGGCGAACAATACACCGAATTGTAGTATCATGATTTCAATTACGTATTTTCGCGGCAAAGTTACCCATTATGCAGGAAATTTTGCTACTTTTGTGGTGTAATATGAACATTTCCGAACGAAACACCCCTACCCTATATTTGCTGCCGGTGCCACTGAGCGACACGGATCCGCATGCTGTCATGCCCCCGAAATGCATAGAAGTGGCATGCACGGTGAAGCATTTCATAGTGGAGAATGTGCGCAATGCGCGTCGTTTTTTGAAGCGATGCAGCCGGGAAATAGACATAGACACCCTGACATTCAGCGTACTTGACGAGCATACCGATCCGGCTGATGTGGCACGTATGCTTGACCCTATGGCCGAGGGTCATGACATGGCCCTGATGAGCGAGGCCGGGTGTCCCGCCGTGGCGGATCCCGGAGCACTGGCTGTGGCACATGCGCAAGAGTCAGGGTACAGGGTTGACCCGTTGATAGGCCCGTCAAGCATCCTGCTTGCGCTGATGGCCTCGGGGTTCAATGGCCAAACATTTGCATTTGCCGGCTATCTGCCGGTGGAAACCGGGGCGCGCACCAGCAAATTGCGTGAGATGGAACGCAGAATCATGCGTGAGCGCCAAACACAGATATTTATAGAAACACCGTATCGCAACAACAAGCTCATAGCCGAGCTGTGCCGAGTGCTGCCGCCCGACATGAAGCTATGCGTGGCATCCGACATCACCGGCGAGCGCCAGAGCATAATCACGCGCCCACTCAGATGGTGGGGAAAAGCGCACTACGACTACGGCAAAACACCAACCATATTTTTGCTTTTTTCGTAGTATGGCACGTAAGAAATTAAGGATAAACACATCAGGACCGGGCTTGTTTGATTTTTTTGCCGATGACGAGCCAATACCGGAACCGGCCGCCAAGAAGATACGTGACTTTGCCATAAGCACAAGCCGCAAACGGCAGATGCAGACGGCCCAAGCCACAGAAGCGATTGACACGGTTGATACGACATCACTCGCAAAAGCTGACACTCTGAGGTTTATCAGTTTCGGCAGCGGAAGCTCGGGGAACTGTTCGTATCTCGGCGACAGTACGACGGGGTTGCTGATTGATGCCGGAGTAGATGCAAAAACAGTGCTTGACGGGCTGACTGACAATGGTCTGTCAATAAAAAATGTGACAGGGATATTGCTCACACACGACCATAGCGACCATGTGCGGTTTGTGTATCAGCTTGTACGGAAATACACTCATATCGGCATCTACTGCACACCCAAGACCCTGAACGGATTGTTGCGGCGTCACAGCATATCACGGCGCATAAAGGATTATCACAAACCCATATATAAAGAATTTCCATTCAAATTGGGAGAGTTTGAGGTAACGGCATTTGATGTGAGCCATGACGGCACCGACAACTGCGGTTATTTCATAACGCACGGCAAGCACAAATTTGCAGTGGCCACAGATCTGGGATGCATCACAGAGCGAGTGGATTTCTATATGCGTCAGGCTCAATATGTCATGATCGAGAGCAACTATGACCAATATATGCTTGAGCACGGGCCATATCCGCTATACTTGCGAGCACGCATAGCCGCCGACCGGGGCCACCTCAACAATGAGGTGACGGCAAAATTTCTCAAAGATATATTCTCACCGCATCTGAGATATGTGTTCCTGTGCCATTTGAGTCATGACAACAACACTCCTGAAATAGCACTGCGATGCATACGCACGGCATTGCTTGACGCAGGGACACCACGAGTAGGCAACGGATCCGACCCGCGACTCAACAATGACGGCGGGATAGAGCTTATAGCGTTGCCGCGCTTTGATGCGTCGCCTCTATATACTTTCCGCATAGATTAAGAGTGAGGGATTTTCCAAAATGTCAGTGTGCTCTTGCCGATCGTTGGCGGAGGGCTGCTCCTTACCGGGGACTCCGGGCGTGGCCGGCTCACGCTATGGCAAGCGGTGGCGAGGAGGCGGTGGGGCTGTGGACTGCTCCGGCCGCAGGGGTTGGCGCGGTGTGGCGTGTCTGCGGCGGCAGGCCAATGGTGTAACCGAGTACGATCTCGGTGTCCCCGTCGTCGGGCCACAGCTCGGGGCGGTGGCGGAGTTCGGGTATCGTATAGTTGACGGGGAGCGGCACGCCTGCAGCGGGATGGGCACTCGGGACGCTGCGCGGGAACACGTAGTGGACTTCCGGGGCCTCTTTCTGCACTGCCAGGGCATGGCGGTAGTGGGCATGGAAGCTGTTGCAGAGTCTGCCGCGTGAGCTGTACTCCCCGAAGATAAAGAGGAAGCGGGCGTAACCGAAGAAGTGAAGCGCCCGATGGTAATGGGTGTAGTGGTACATGTCGGGACGGCACCGCCGGAAGGTGTGCGCGTCAAGGATGAAGACCATGTCAAAGGTCCTGCCTACGCCCGAGATGAGGTTGCGCGGGGTATAGACCATGACTTTGCCGAAGAGGTGCTTGCCGAACTCCTCGCCGTAGCTGCGGCTGGAGGCAAGGACGGCTATGTGCATGGGGATGCCCCCGCGGAGGTAATCTATCCAATGGTTGTAATGGACCAAGGCGTTGATGAAATCGTCGTCAACAAGGGAGCCGGTGAGGTTATAGAGCATGCGCACATTCTGGCCGCTCTGCCGGTTGCGCTCGAATGTGGCGAACACCTCGCGCTCGTAGGGGCTGAGCGTGAACGGACAGAATCTCAAGAACCCGTAAAGGTAGTTGGGCAGTGCGTAGAACGGCTTATGGGCGGCGGTGCTTTTCATCCGCCGCAAAAATAAGGGGATGGAGGGCAGAACGGAGGAGAAAAGCACAGAAATGGGAGAGGGGATGAGAAATGAATGGTTGGGTTGTGGGTGGCCTTGGCTTTCGCCGGACCGATACTGCGCATGCTCCGCAGCTTGTATCGGGAGTCTATCATACATGCTGTCCGCCAACTCCGCGCTTACGCGCTCCGCAGGCGGTTATAGAAAAATCGCGCATCCTGCGCTCTCTTTGCAAGGGGCGAAACAGCTTCGCGATGGAGAAAAGTCGCGCGCTCCGCCGTTCGGCTGCGCATCTTGGCAGGAGGGAGACTGGAATCGCGCATCCTGCGCTCTCTTTGCGAGGGGCGGAACAGCTTCGCGATGGAGAAAAATCGCGCGCTCCGCGGCTCGGCTGCGCATCTGTCTGCTTGGTAGGAAAGAGGCTGGAAATCGCGCATCCTGCGCTCTCTTTGCGAGGGAGCGGAAAAGAGTCTGTGCGCTCAGCTGCTTGACTGCGCAGTGCGGAAATTTGTTCTTAACAAATGTTGAATGTGGGGATGATTTACCGGCCGGGGTTATTTCAAGATGGAGGATGCGGCACCGCCCTGCTCTCCGACTTCGTTGTTCCGGCTCAGTTTCTTACCGTAGCCAAAGGTGTATGTGGCCGAAAGGCTTATGCTACAATGGGATGTGGTGTCAAATCTTAAGCTGCGTTGAGAATATACCGGGGTATCAAACGAGGAGGTTGCCGAAATCCATGATTTACGGAAAGGATTGGAAATGCCGATGCGTATGTTGAGATCGGATTTAGCCCAACCTGCAATAATCTGCAACCGGCTTTTGCCTGTGTAAAATGTTCCGGAATTGGTCCACAAAGCACGAGACCGCGTTTCGTAATAACCGGAGAAGTAGAAATCGTTGAGATAATACGTTACTGCGCCTGAAAACAGGAAGGGGGTACAGGACAGGTCATAGTAGCCTGTGCTGCGATAAAACATCTGCTCGGGGGTCAGCTGTATCTGAAGATTCTTATTAAAAAGATATGCCGTTAACGATATGCCCAGCTGCGTGCGATAATGGTCACCATTGTTCTCATATTTCCTAATAACGGCGGTGGCATCCATATACGGCGTATATACAGGTATTTCTCTGTTGAAACATGAGTAGTATTGTGCGAAAGGTGCAATCTGCAACCATGCTAAAGGAGTCCAGTTGTAACTGATGTTGGCCATGATATTGGGTGCATTTTTAAGCATGGGATTGCCGGTATAATAGATAAGCTCATTCTGCTGCAATACATTGGGACTTTTGAGGTTGGCGTTCATCGGCTCTTTTGAATAGGAGAATGATATGTTGAGCATGTTTTTGGAATCCGGTGCCCATCCGAAATTGGCGTTTACGAAGGGATAGAATGTTTTTAGAGTGTTATTGTTGACAGAGTTATGCTCATTTCTGGCACCGAAGAGAAGATTGGCGCTGATTTTATTTGAGTAATATCCATATTGCACCGACATGCCGCAATACCTTTCTATGATTTTATCAAGCGACGGGACATTGCCTCCATACGTGACATTGTGATGGTCGTATCCTCCGAATCCTCTTAGGAACAGATAGTGAACATTAGAGAAAATCTTGCGCCCCATGGCAAAAAAGGATGCATCGTAGGATGTTTCTTTTGCATTGTTAATAACGGGTTGCTGCATGGCAGAGGCACTGTAAGCGGAGTTCTGATTAATGCGCGAATAATGGAACGCGGGGGTGAAGAACAGGGTATATTGGTTAGGGAAGCTGAAATTAAACGAGCCGTTGTAGGACCATGCTCTCACGCGACTGTCGGCGTGAGTGGAGTATTCGTATTTGTTTGCAGCTGAAGGGAGGAATGTCAATGAGCCTGTGGAATTGTTGTGGGGAGTTTCCTGAAAGACGAAACCGAAAGTATTTTTGGTCTGGAAATTATCGTCAGAGTATGCGGCGCGGAAAGAAACCGGCAGCGAATTATAGGCATACTTTGACTGCCGGAGGGTCTGGAGCCTCTGAATGTTCATGACGGAACCATCGGTTTGAGGCAGGCGGAAATAATCAGCAACGGAGGTACCCTGATGACGGGTGTTGACATTGGCGGTTCCGACATACATGTCGTATGTCATTTTCTTATAGCTGAATTTTGAATATAGGGAAGCACTGTTGGATAAGCCTGTAAGGAATTTCTCATAAAGGGATGCCTTGGTATATCCGCCATATTGGTATGCCTGAACAATGATGTTAACCACATTTCTTTCGCCCATGAAACGCTGGTCGGTGGGAGAAAAGAAATAATCGACGCGGTGCACATCGGTGGTTTTGAGGCCCTCAAGTTCCTGGGCCGAAGCCGCGATATAATTTATGAATATTGCTACGGGCTCACCCGCAGGGGTTGTGACCTTATCGTCAGAAAGCGAAATTTTTAACTGCGGGATGGCCATTCGGCGCAAGAGGTCAATGCCATTTTGTGCCGAATTTTTCTGTTTGCCGGAAGGGATGAATTCCAAACCCTTGGCATCAGCGGAATTATATGTGGCATCAACCATCACTTCCTTAAGGTTTTTGGCCTTAATGGAGTCTTCACTTTGGGCAATGAGTGCCCCGGCACCCAGCCAAACGGCCAGTGCCAAAACAACAAGTTTAGTCATAATTTAAAGACGGTTATTCAAAAGCAGCAAGTTCAGATTGGACAAACAAACGCAGATAGCCGGACTCGGTCCAAAAAAATCCGACATTGATAATGTGACCGTTGTTAGGGATATTGAGGATGATGTGTTCGGTTCCGTCCTTATATCCCTCAACGACATTAGAAGCGCGGGATTTATCCTTCTGGACGAGCTTCTTAATCTCCTTAAGAAGTTTCTTGTCATTGTCGGCTATGACACTACGGAAATAATTGTCCCGGCTTTTACAGCTCACGACCTCGTGACCTTGTGTTTTAATGTCAGGGCGCGAGAAGATGGTTTCACATGCAAGGTGTGGAGGTGTGGCCCAGCATGCGGCCGAAAAAAAGATGAAGAATATGATCAGAAGCGATTTTTTCATTTTGCGTTACTTAATTCGTTAATATCCTGAATGGCGTTGATTTCGGTGTTTTGAGCCTGATTTTTAATCTCTGCGAGCATGGCCATGCTCTGCTGCTGCGTGGCGATGGCCCTTGACAGGGCATCGTTTGGATTAAGCTCCTTGCCGTGAACGTACACCGACACATCAATGTCGGAGAGAGCGGAAGAGGTGTCATTTTTGAACTGTGCGCGGGTGAATAAAATGACTGAGCAGGCAATGATAAGCACTACAGATGCTGCGGCGCTTAGCTTGTAAACAATGGGCCTGATGCGGAAGTGCGCCGGCTTCGGGCACTCATAGGCGGACTTTGAAGATTGGGGTGAATCAAGGAGATTCTCCACCCGCATGGCCTTGCGGCACTCATCAATCAGCGGAGAGCTGAGCGGGGAGTTAAGGAACACCCATTCCAACTCTTTTTCCTGGAGTCTTGTGAGTTTGCAGTCAAGATAGGACTGAGCAAGAATCTCCAGTTCTTCTTTCGACAAATTCTCTTGGTTCGGCATGTTAAAGTCTTTTATATAGTTCACGCATTTTCTTTCGTGCCCGGCAGACATTCATTCTGACAGTTTCAACCGATATGTCAAGCTGACGGGCGATTTCGGCATATTCCATTTCTTGGGAGAGCATCATCTCAATTATCTTTAACTGAAGGGGTGTCAGGGATTGGAACAACAGCGTCTTTATGTGCTCGGACTCGTCTAAAGGTTGCTCGCGCTGAAAGATTTCACTGTTGTCAATCGGCGACACCTGTTGCCTTTTCTTCAATTTATTCAGACAGACATTTCTGAGAACGGCAAACAACTTAAACCGTGCTTCGTCGGATGTCATCGGCAGGTCGGGGTTCCATAAATTGCAGAAAGTATCCTGCATGGCATCCTCAGCCTCATACTCGTCTTTAAGAAGCCGGAGTGCCACACAATGCAACTTTTGCTGAAGCCTGACAAATGTATCTGTGAACGAATTGTTGCTCATACGACAATAATACAATCCGAACAAAGAAACGTAACAGCCGTTTCAAAAAAAATTCTGATATATTTTAATACCAATGCAGAACTTCACATTGTGCAAAAGGCGGCACACTGTACAGAGAGCTGTTTAATTTAGAGCCGCAGTGATATGAATATTTAACATTAATGCGGGAGGGAGAAGAGGGTGCGGGCGTTGGCTGTGGTGACGCGCTCTACTTCGGAGACGGGAAGGCCGAGAGTGTCGGCAATGTGCGCCACGGTGGCGGG
>ERZ1026964.407-NODE-407-length-12739-cov-3.715153_pt1 | contig 12739 bp, 15 predicted proteins | sample MGYA00519565_ERZ1026964 | MGnify/ENA primary metagenome ERZ1026964 (study PRJEB26926, sample SAMN06164476) | human gut metagenome | biome: ENVO:00009003; feature: ENVO:2100002; material: ENVO:00002003 | host: Homo sapiens | place: USA | collected 2012 ...
GAGATGCTCAGGAGTCTCGTGGGCTCGGAGATGTGTATAAGAGACAGAAAGGCAACTGGGCGGAAAATTTATAAGAGGCTCCACGCATAAACTCATAACGGCATGGCAGTCTGCTCACCGCCATGCCGTATAATGTTTGTTTCATAACTCCGGAACCGACAGCCAGCGTACATTTTCGCCGTTGATATGGCAATGAATGACCGGGTCGTAGCGGGCCAATTCATAAGAAACAATCTTGAACTCCATGTTAATTACAGCAAGGATAAATACTTGACCCTTTTCCAGCTTGCTGTCGGAATCCGTGAACTTGTGCCATTCCGGAGAGGGATTCCTGTCAGCCCATTCAGCACCTCTAATGAAGCAGCATATATTTGGCACGGGATATTCGCTGTCCTTGAATATATCTTTCGCGGCTTTTTCTATTTCTTCTCTGCGTGTCATGTTTTCTCTTGTTTGTTATTAAAACCATTCAGGATTTTCTTCCCTCATCAGTTCTGTAAGTTCCTTGTCCTCAAGTTTCAAATCACATTCATTGGTGTAGAAGAAAATATCTTCATCTATTTTCTCCGCCTCCTTGTCGGCAAAACCGTTACAGCCGCCGGTAATCGGATACGGCATAAGCGCGTCAAGCAGTTTAAGACCGGCGATAATCAGTGGCTCTCCGTCATTGCTTGAAAGCACACGGCAGGTGTAGGTCTCATCACGATAGGTAATCTCGGTTGTTGTCATTATAACATTGTTTTTTAAGTTGTTATTTCCCTCTTTTTTAATTCATTCCCGGCAGGGTTGCCGTGAAATTTTACAGGCTTCAGAAAGGATGCCTGAAAGGATTAAGACAAGGCTGCCACAGCAGCACGGGTGATGCCGTGGCACGGTGCCGTCGGGCCTTGACGTATCCGTGGTGTCCTTAACTTTGCCGACGTAGAATCACGCGACTCCTTACGGATGGATTCATGCAATAGCTTATAAAGGTTAGGGAATGATATAACAGGTTGTCTGAATGAGCAAAAGAAAAGCGGTCCGGAGACCGCAAATCTCATGAGGGAGAACCGAATCAGGCGGCTTTTTTCGACTTCTTGGATGATTTCTTGGCGGAAGTCTCAGGCTGTTCCTCCACTTCGGGAGTACGGTGGAACTTCATTGCCACGAGAACGACACGCTGGTTTTTCTTGCCGTCGGTACCCGTCCATTCCTCGGGCTTGAAGTAGCCGGTTACGGTGATGTGCTCGCCTTTCTTGAGGCGGTCGAAGGAGTCGAGGTTCTCGTTCTTGCGCCATGCCTCGATGTTGATGAGGGCAGACTTGAATGAAGTCTCACCTGCTTGGTTCTTTTCGACGCGGCTTACCGAGATGGCGAAGCGGGCTACCGATGCGGTGTCGAAGTTGCGGATCTGGGCGTCGTTTGCGATGAAGCCGGAGAGTTCGAAGGTGTTGCTGATTTTCTTCATGTCTGTAAATTTTTAGAAGTGAGTAAATTAATTTTATGTGCATTTCAGGGTGTGCGGCTTCAGTGGCAGCCGGGGGTTGTATGAAATAATACTCTTGCCATAAGAGAGGCACGAACCTATGGAAAGGAAGATTTTTCACACGTTCATTGGCAGAGCGACCTTGCGGAAGCGACCACGGGACATCTTCAAGATGTCGCAGCATACAACCTTTGCGCAGTAAAATGATTGGCTCTTGCTTCGCCCGGAAAATTGGACATGGAAAGAAATCGGGATACCTGCTCTCCGGTTCGCAGACAGTCTCGGATACGCCGATACAGCATCAGAGAGCCAGCCTCTTTATATAAGCTGCCTGACCATGCCGTCATGAGAGCGCAATCTGTTCTCCAACTTCAATGGTGCAAAGAGAAAATCAATCGACCGTACTCAATGGCGAAGCACAACCAGACCAGCAATCAAAAGAGGACACGGATACCGGCAGCAAAAGTGGGTCATTCGAGATTAAGGAGTCAGACAATTCCACTTGGAATGTCTGAAGCAGACGCATACGAAAACAAGAAGTCAATAGGTTGCCCCTATCGGGATTAAGAGACGGCCTTCGGCAATTTTGATGGCGAGAGCAGCAACATCAAACGCTGTTATAACAGGCGATGCCAATGACAAGCCTTATGTGAAGACCATTCCAATATGCTTTGTCATCTTAAAAGTGGTTCCGACTGCGAAATCAAATGCAAAGTCAAATGCGGAATGAAATGCAGACCCAAATGAAGGGTCAGATGTAAGGACATAAAAAAGGCCTCAGAGAAACTCTGAGACCCATGAAAGACAGTAAGAATGGTTTTCAGCCATCCCATCTCTTAGGCTTTCGTTTTACTGAGCCTGTCATCATCTGGGTTATTTCTTCCAGACTCATCTTGCTTATCCGGCGACTGTCTTCAACCCATTTAATGAGTTCAGATCGTCGGAACAATAATTCTTTGGCCGGCTTATAATGGGGGATGAGACCTTTCTGAGCCAACTTGTAGATAGTTGGCTTCTTCAGATGGACTACTTCGCAGGCTGTCTCAAGGTCTATGAAGCCTTCGGCCGGAATCATTTTGGATTGACTCTGGAGTCTTTTGGACATACTTGTGAGTTCCTTGGTCATGTAGGACATCTGTTCCATCATTTCAGCGAGCATTTTGGGCATAGTATCGAATGAGGGCGTATTCTCCATATTTTATTATATTTTCAGACTTGATTGCGGTTGGAATTTACTGTTTCTCTTAGAAGCCGGTCGCCGGGAACATGTGAGGTATGAGGGGCTGGTCAAGCGGTATGAGCTTGAGAGTGAAAGACCCTTCTTTGATAGCCAGTTTTGTCTGGATGGTGTCAACAGCAACATCTGAAAACATTAACTTGAAGGTATCCTTAAGGAACCAGGCTATCTGTATATTGGATCTTTTGAGACGTTTTCCGATATTCCAGCCGAAATGATACAGGTCATTGGAGGTGACACCATCCAATTTAACTGTAATATCATCCGACACATCTTTGCCTTTGGCAAGCTGCTGAATATTGTTACAGAGCGTTTGAATCTGAGCCTTGGACAGATGTTTCTCGAATGTGAGGGATGAATATGAAAGAATATCATCCATGATATCGGATTCTTTATTTGAATCAGTCGCAGTGAGAATTACTTTCTGAAGCCTCCTGTTTTCCGGTCCGCAGGATTCGTTTGAATTACGGGAAACGCATAGTTTAGGAACTATATAGTAGGCGGATATTAGATAAACCAGATATCCTGTGCCGCATACAAGTGATAATACGAATATCGTATGAAAGACGGCAAGGAAAATATCGGAGGTTTCCGTTATCATTCGTGTATAATCGGAGACACCGATGCCAAGCGCCGACATCGTTACAACGGTGAGATATGCTCTTGTCCAAGGGGATTTATAAGGGGTTTTCATCTTTACGATATGTATTAATTTCAATTATGAGTTCGTTATTTTCTAATAGAATAACGCATGAGAAATGCCCTGAAAATCAATGTTATGATTTGTTATAAAGTGCGTCAGAATTTATATTTCCATCCATTTCGGTTGAATGGAAATCCACCTTGAGTGAAATTCAAAAATAGGATTGAGTCCTTGAATGAATTTCTTTTGAGCAGAAATCTTTCAAGCTCTGATATGTACAGATATAGAGATATATTAGGCATATTTAACACAAAAAAGGACACCCCGAAGGGCATCCTTTTCAACACAAGGTACAAATAAGGGCTATTTCAGTTTTATCTTATCGACGGTTTCTCGCTTCTTGGAAGATACGAGATCCGCGTATATCTGGGTAGTTACGACTGATTTGTGAGTCAGCATCTTTGAGACCGTGTATATGTCTGTTCCTGCGGCAATCTGAAGTGTGGCATATGTATGCCTGAAACAGTGGAACGTGATGTGTTTCTTGATGCCGGAAGCCTCAATCCAGTTCTTTAGCGGCACATTGATCATAGAACGTGTCAGCCCCTTGAAGACCTTGCCTTCACCTCGTTCTCCACAGAGTTCAAGAGCCTCGTAACTTATCGGCAGGATAGCCTCGGTGGATGTCTTTTGAGTCCTGATTCTGACACATGGACCTTTATCGGGAGCAATGCGGAGATTGTTCCATGTCAGGTTCTCTATATCACTGATACGCAACCCCGTGAGGCAAGAGAATAGGGACGCTCTTTTCAGGACATCAATCTTGCAGGGCGTTTTGGCGAGTATTATGAGTTCGTCCTGGGTGAGATACTCTTTTTGAACGTCTTCCCATTCTATCTTGTCGAGATAGTCGTTGATGTTCTCTTTCAAGAGCTTATCCCTGTAAGCTACTTTCAGTAGCCCTCTGAAAGTCGAGAAGTAACCAGCGATAGAGTTCTGTGAAAGTTTTCTATGCGTCAGGCGCAGATTATTGGCTGTCAGAAGGTATTCACGGAACTTTGTGCATAGTTCCACCGTCACCTCTTCAAAGAGGCATTTCCCTTTGACGAAGATCTCGAAGTGACGATAGACAATTTCCCATTTCTGGGGTTTGCCTTTGCACATCTTTTTGAAGTAGTCAAGGAAGTCTGCCTTCTCCTGATGTCGGTCCATGAATCCGAACTGCTTGTTGATTACCTGCTCCTGACGACGGCAACGGATGAGTTCGCCTTGGGTGAGCATTGCTTCATTATAATCTCTTTCTACGTCATTCTTCGGTTCGGCGTAGATATAGAAGCCGAGAAACTCCCGGCGAGATAGACGGCCTGTATGGGGATTACGGACAGCAGGCCAGTAATCCAGATACAGTGACATGCGGCCTTTTGTTATAGGTTTCTGCCGCAGATATACCTTAGCACATGTAGCCATAGTTTTTCTTTTTTCTGCAAATATGTGGAGTTATTCCCCGGTTGGTAAGTTATTGAGGTACAACTTTGGAAAAACTTGCAACCGGGTTAGATTGAAGGTGGAGTGAAGATGTTTTCAAACAGTGCATCTACTTCGTCCTTTGCGAGATAGCAATATTTGCCGACCATTTTCTTCTTGACCTTGTAGGTCTTGATATAATAGTGAAGTTGGTCGCGTGACATGTTGAACTTCTCGGTTGCCTCGGCAATGCTGTACCATTCGGATTCCACGGGCTCTGCCGTGCCTTTGGCCGCGTCGAAGTGTTTTTTGGAATACCGGACCTCCTTGCCTTCTTTCTTCTTAGGTATTCCGACTTTTGAAACCAGGCAATAGATGGCAGATAAGGTCATGCCGTATTTTTCCTGAATCTCTGGGACAGAATACCATTCGGTGATTTCGTCAACAGATGTATCCTTTTTGTCGAATATCATGTCGCAGTGTTTCTTGCTCCAGTATGTCTTGCCATGCTGAGTTACTTTGGGAATGTTCTGCCGTTTGGCAACTGTGAAAAGCCACGAATTGCTTATGGAGAATTTCTCAAGCACTTCCTTTGTTGTATAAAACTCGGTGATTGTTTCGCGCTCTTTCTTGGATCTCAGTGGAGATGATACATACGGATTGTTCAGGAGCATTTGGTCGATATCCGTTTTACGGATTCGGGATATTCTCCGGGTAAGTTTGTAAGCAACGAGTGTTCCTCTTGCTACAAGAGCATACATAGCTTGTTTAGTTATTCCGAGGAGCTTGGCTGCTTCACGAAATGTCAGTAGTTCTTTTTCCCCAACTTCTGATTGGACAATTTCCTGAACTCTTGCTCTTACTCTTGCTTCCGTGGCTTTCTTCCGTTCAAGCCTTTGGGCATCTTTGTATGCCATGCTGCTGCACTGATGAGAACAGAATCTGGTACTTCTCTTTTGCGCCAGAAATTCTTTTCCACACCTTTCGCAGATCTTGACAATCTTGAATTTACTTGCCGTCATTTCTGTGTTTTTGGTCAATGATTTCGCCACTCATTTCGCCATTTTAGTCAACTACAGTCAATCATAGTCAACAACAGTCAACATCATCTATCATCTCGCTGGAGTGGTTTTCAACCGATGACGATGAGAGCCAAATGAGGTACAAAAACGAGGAAAAAATAACTTGAAAACGACCACAAACGATTAAAACGCCGACAAGCAGACATAAAGAAAGGCACTCATTTTGAGCGCCTTTCTGATATTTGGTGATATATTTTAATCGGTTTTAATACTATACCTATTTTCCGATGCAAAAGCGAGAGAAAATGGTGGAGAGTATGTCGGTGGTGGTGATGGTGCCGGTTATGGCTCCGAGGTGGTGGATGGTTTCACGTACATCCTGGGCTATGAAGTCGCCGCTTATGCCGCTGGCGAGTCCGTCTATTATTCGGGCGGTACTCTGCACAGCGCTTTCAAGTATCTGCGCATGTCGTGCGTTTGTCACGAGCGCATCGGCCGTAGCGTTCTCACTGATAGCCCGGGCTGTGTCGGCAAGCTTTTGCCGTAATTCTTCTACTCCCTGCATGGTGCGGCATGATACCGACATTTGCGCCACGTTGTCGGCCACAAAGGTCAATTTGCTGTCAGAAGGATGAAGGTCGGCTTTATTTGACACCACCAACAGCATAGCTTCCGACTGACTCAGTTCCTCCATTATTTTTTGATAAGTTTGGGGAGCGGTATCGTCAACAGGATCAATCACCAGCAAGACGATAGTGGCTTTGGTGATAGCACGCAATGAACGTGATATGCCAATCTGCTCTATGGCATCGGTCGTTTCGCGAAGTCCGGCAGTGTCCATGAATCTGAACAGATAATCGCCAATTTCAATGGTATCTTCCACCACATCGCGTGTGGTGCCGTGTATATTGCTGACAATAGCACGGTCGTCCCCCAGAAGTGCATTGAGCAATGAGGATTTCCCGGCATTTGTTGCCCCGACTATTGCCACCGGAATGCCCTGTTTTATAGCCGTTCCCTGCGCAAACGAGCCATGCAGTCTGCTTACTTCATCGTGAATGGCATGTGCCAGTTCCGACAAATGTTGACGCGAGGCAAACTCCACCTCCTCTTCCGAGAAATCAAGTTCAAGCTCAAGCAGCGATGCAAGCTCAAGCAATTTATCGCGCAAAAGGGCAAGACGCCGTGAATATCCTCCCCGCATTTGGTTCATAGCTATGCGGTGCGCCGCGCGGGAATTAGATGCTATGACATCGGCCACGGCCTCAGCCTGTGCCAGATCAAGCTTCCCTGATGTAAAAGCTCTGCGGGTAAATTCTCCGGCCTCAGCAAGTCTCGCGCCGGCTTTCATAAGCGCATTCAGAAGTTCTCGCTGCACAAATACCGACCCGTGCACACTGAGTTCCACAACATCTTCACCCGTAAATGATGCAGGGGCAAGAAACACGGTTGCAACAGCCTGATCCAAGGTATTACCCTGTGAATCAATCAATGTGCCAAGATGAGCAGTATGCGACTGCATTTCCGATATCGGCTTCCCTTTCCATATCTTCTGCACCACACTTCTGGCATCCTTGCCACTCACTCGCGCAACGGCTATGCCCCCTACCCCGGGAGGAGTAGAAATGGCACAAATCGTATCATCAGTTGTATGTATATGACTGTCTGTCATCGTTTCACATTCCATTTATGAAAATCACACTGGCTCTCCACATCTGCCTCAATGTCATCATCCAATGTGGAGAAAAAATCATATCCCGTCACCGACTCAACGCTGTCAATACTCACAGCTGCGGCCTGCATGCCTCCCTCCACGCGGTCATTAGGCATGATAAATCCTATCCCACGCATGGGATGAGCGGACGGAGCGAGAATCACCTTGAAAAACCGTTTGGGCACCGCTACCCTATTGTCACCTATATACTCATCCATTTTGTCACTGATCACCGGTCCACATATTATCACAAGCGCGCTGTCGCGTTGCGCCCATTTGCGGCAATTACTTTCCAAACGGTTCCACGCACCGGTGTTAAGAGCCTTAGCCTGCGGACATATGTTGGTCATATAAAATGTCTGCCTCATGGCCTCCTCACTCCACTTCATGTCACCGGCCGGAGCCATGTGGCCACGATCGTATCCCGAATAATTGTAATCCCATGTATCAGGGCATCCCTCCACATCAGCATCACACATAAATTTGTTGTAGCGCGGATTGTCGCCATGGGTCTCATCGCTTGTGAGTTCCCATGCCACATAATTTGGCAAATGCAAAACCTTGTTGAAATTCACATCCATACCCTCATATTTTACCATCTGCTGAGGCACATCATCTGGCACGACTACACTCAGCAGTTGCGACGCCTGAGGTATCTGCCGGGGTATTTCGCGAGAGGATTCGCCGGAATGCCCATACACATACACCGCCACGAGAACCAACGCAACCACACCCATGAATGCGCCAAGACCAATGAAAGGTTTCTTTCGTTGCATTTTAATACTCATTTACCAAATCTATTGATTATTTCTGCTATTTCACTTACCTGTTCTGCACATAAATATTGTCCTATAGGCAAACTTAGCACCTCATCGGCAAGCTTCTCCGCCACCGGCAATTCTCCGTGAGCCAAATCCTTATAACAAGGCTGTCTGTGGGGTGGACATGGATAATGCACATCTGTTTCCACACCATGATCAAGCAAATAGCGCTTTAGCTCATCTCTGTGTCCGGGTACCTTAATCACATATTGATGCCACACACATTCCTTCTCTTTACCACTAATCGGCTTGACTACAAATGGCGAATCAATCGTGGATTCATAAACAGAAGCAATATCATTGCGTTTGCGGTTCACTTCGTCAATATAACGGAGCTTTACCCTCAACATAGCCGCTTGGATAGGATCAAGGCGCGAATTAATCCCCACATATTCATTTTGGTATCGTTTGAAGCTACCGTAGTTTGCAAGTGCTCGCACTGTAGCGGCAAGTTCCTCGCTGTGAGTCACCACAATACCACCATCGCCAAGGGCTCCGAGATTCTTGGTAGGATAAAAACTTATTCCCGCAGCATCACCGATACCGCCGGCAGCCAAAGATCCATGCAATCCGGCAATACCACTTTTTGCACCCAATGCCTGCGCACAATCTTCCACCACAATCATATTCCGGTCAGCGACCAGATTAGCCATATCCTCATCCCAGGCCACACGGCCATAAAGATGCACCGGCATAATTGCCTTGCATTTTGGAGACAGGCACCCCCGTACTCCCCTTCCCGTTATGTTCATGGTCATATAGTCCGGATCCACAGGCACAGGAACGAGACCTGCCTGCGAAATGGCAAGGAATGATGCGATATATGTATTCGCCGGCACCAGCACCTCGTCTCCGCGCTTAAGACGCCCCATCTCCATGTACCCCATCAAAATGAGCCGTAGGGCATCAAGACCGTTTGCCACCCCTACAGCAAAAGGCGCTCCACAAAGACGGGCAATCTCATTTTCCAACGACGACACCTCATCGCCGCCTATATAACGTCCGGATGAAATGACACGCCATGCCGCCTCCTTTAGCTCCTCAAAATATGGCTCATTGACTTTTTCAAGGCTTAAATGAGGGCAATTCATAGCTTGCACTTTGTCAGTTCCTTGAACAGTTCAATATCGCGCACATAATCGGCTTCATCAAATGTCTCCGGACAAAATGACAAGCATACGCTTCCCGAAGAAAAATCCTCAAGCGAACGCCATATCCCCGCCGGCACATACAATGCCTGATAGGGGCGATTCAGGGTCACATGTTTCCATTCCACGCCATCAAACATTTTCACCATGAAACTTCCGGTCACAGCCACAATCAGCTCTTCGGTGTGATAATGGGAATGCCCCCCGCGCATGGCATCCGACGGAATATCGTAAATAAAGAATGTGCGTTTTATGGCAAACGGCAGCAATGATGAATTCTGCGCCACCGCTATGGTACCGTTTTCGTGAGCGTGGCGCGGCAGCTCGATAATGCGGCACTGTGCCACGCGTGATGTTTCGTGACTATTTGATGTCATGGCTTATAATATCGTGGTAAACATCTATATCGCGGATGTAGTCAGTTTCATCGTACAATGCCGATGAAAGCACCAGCGCCACTGAATTAGTGGAAAAATTTTCTATCTCACGCCATGTGAGCGGTGGCAGATACAATGCCTGATAAGCACGGTTGAGTTCAAACCGCTGCGGACCGTCAGCCCCTTCGGTCACCACATCAAAACTGCCGCTCAATGCCACTATCACCTCACTTTGTGAATAATAGGCATGCCCGTATCTTACCATGCCGCTCGGCACATCATATATCCAGTAGGCACGCATCGGTTCAAAAGGCATAGTGCTCGGATACTGCAGCACCGACAGGTTTCCTCTGGGGTCACGTATGCACGGAAGCGAGAATATTTCGGGTTTAGTCAATTCCATTTTCGGCAAGAGTTAACAAATATTGTCCATAGGCATTGTTACGCATCGGCATAGCCAACTCTCGCAGAGCGGCTGCGTCTATCCAGCCCTTTCTGAATGCAATTTCCTCAAGGGCAGCAACCTGAAATCCCTGACGTTTTTCAATTGACGCTATGAAATTGGATGCCTCCATGAGTGAATCGGTAGTACCGGTGTCGAGCCATGCAAATCCGCGGCCCAATGGCTGAACCTTAAGTTTGTGTGCCCGAAGATAAGCTTCATTCACCGAAGTGATCTCAAGTTCGCCGCGAGCCGAAGGTTTCACCTCAGAAGCCACCTTCACCACACTGTTGGGATAAAAATAGAGACCCACTACCGCAAGGTTGGATGCCGGATTTTCAGGCTTCTCCACTATTGACAGCGCATTCCATTCATCATCCACCTCCACCACGCCAAAACGCTGTGGATCCTTAACTGGATAGGCAAATATAGTGGCACAATCACCGGTGGCGGTAGCCGCTGCTTTTTTGAGCATACCGGTAAAACCCTGACCGTAGAAAATATTGTCACCGAGCACAAGGCATACATCATCGTCACCGATAAAGTCAGCCCCTATTATAAACGCCTGCGCAAGGCCCTCCGGCCGCGGTTGCTCCGCATATTGAAATCTCACACCCATCTCTTCACCCGATCCAAGCAAACGCCTGAACATGGGCAAATCCGTAGGGGTTGAGATAATCAGAATATCCCTGATGCCTGCAAGCATAAGCACCGATATCGGATAATATACCATTGGTTTGTCATACACCGGTATGAGCTGCTTGCTTATACCCTTGGTTACGGGATACATGCGGGTACCGGATCCTCCCGCCAATACTATGCCTTTCATAAATTCTGCAACATATCTTTGCGATGTTCATACATCGTGTCGTAATACTTCTGGTACTCGCCCGATGTCACACTTTCCACCCATTCCTGATTGTCAAGATACCATCGCACAGTTTTCTCTATACCCTCGCTGAATGGAGTCTCGGGATACCAGCCCAGCTCAGTGGCAATCTTGGTGGGGTCAATGGCATAACGCATGTCATGTCCGGGACGATCAGCCACATATGTTATGAGACTCTCATTTATCTCCTCAGGCTTGATGCTCAGCAAAGACTGATATTTAGGCTCGGAAAGCATGATGTCATGTATCTTGTCAAGGACAGTACGCACTATGTCAATATTCTGCTCTTCATTGAAGCCGCCTATATTGTAAGCCTCACCTATTCTGCCATTGCGAAGCACCATATCTATAGCTTTGGCGTGGTCATCCACATACAGCCAGTCACGCACATTTTCTCCCTTTCCATAAACAGGAAGCTTCTTCCCTTCAAGTATATTCTTGATGATTAGTGGAATCAATTTTTCGGGAAAATGATAAGGACCGTAATTATTGGAGCAGCGTGTCACCAGCACCGGCATATTGTAAGTATGGTAATAAGCCATAGTGAGCATATCGGCTGCGGTTTTGGAGGTGGAATACGGCGAGCGCGGACTTAAAGCAGTTTGCTCGGTAAAGAAACACTTGCCAAATGTCTTCAGGTCTTTGCGTCCCTCTATCACACGCTTTACCTCATCACTTACTTCAAGCGGCATAGCATAATCAAAATCCTTGCTCAGAGAACCATACACCTCGTCGGTGCTGATCTGTAAGAATCGTTTGCCCTCTTTGTATTTCGGAGTTCCGTGCTCATCATTACCCTCAAACCATGCATGACGGGCGCAATCAAGCATATTCTGAGTGCCGAGAATATTTGTTTCCAGAAACAGGCGCGGATTGGTAATGCTACGGTCCACATGGCTTTCAGCAGCGAAATTCACCACATAATCGGGCTGAAATTCCGCAAACAGCTTTTTCACAAGCTCGGTATCGCCTATATCACCACGCACGAATTTCACATTCGGCCGTTCAACCTCTTTTTTTATCGTAAGCGGATTGCCTGCATATGTAAGCGAGTCAAGAATAAGTATCTCGGCTGCATTACCCCATTTGTCAAGGATATATTTCACAAAGTTGGCCCCGATGAAGCCGGCACCTCCGGTCACAAGATATTTCTTCATTGCATTCATTTTTTTGATGGGCATGTTTTTTTGTTGTCGCAATGCTTCTTTTTGCCGTCACATGCTGTCTTTCCATTACACCCGCCATGGTGCGTGCAATTTTCTTTAACTGCGCTGGCGCATTGTTGTTTCTCAGCGCATACGGTCCTGCCATCGCAATTACGCACTGTGGCAACATATCCTATTTTCTTGAATGCCTTCGCTATTTTTTCAGGATTGGTCTTTGCGGCATCATATTTTATGGTTACAAGCTGATTGGCAAGAGAGGTCTCAATCTGCTTCACACCTTTTTCATAGCGTATGTTTGATTTGCTGTCTCTTATACACATCTCCGAGCCCACGAGACTCCTGAGCATCTCG
>ERZ1026964.441-NODE-441-length-12194-cov-3.962435_pt1 | contig 12194 bp, 10 predicted proteins | sample MGYA00519565_ERZ1026964 | MGnify/ENA primary metagenome ERZ1026964 (study PRJEB26926, sample SAMN06164476) | human gut metagenome | biome: ENVO:00009003; feature: ENVO:2100002; material: ENVO:00002003 | host: Homo sapiens | place: USA | collected 2012 ...
CTGCAAGGCACCGTAACGGGATACGCGACCTGTTTCCCGAGGGGCGAACACGCAGACATCCAGCGGGGCAAGGTCCACTACGCGCTGCTGCCGGTGTGGCTGCTCAATACCAAGTGGCAGGGAAAGGATTTCCTCTTCGCCATGAATGGACAGACCGGAAAGCTGGTAGGAGACCTGCCTGTGGACAAGGGGCGGTTCTGGGGGATGTTTGCCGCCATTGCCGTGCCGCTGTCCGTATTGAGTTCGGTCATCGTCCTGCTGATGCGATAAGGAGGGACGGACATGAAAAGAAAAGTCACAGCTTTGCTGACGGCGCTCCTGCTGACGCTGACTCTGTGCGTCCCCACTCTGGCGTGGACGGAATACGGCGCGATCTACGATGAGACCGACGCGCTGGGCTCGGACGAATTGTCCGATCTGGGTCAGTACACCCTGCCCCAGCTGACGGAGGCGCTTCACCTTGACCTGCGGGTGGACATATTTACCAATGAGGATGTGAGCGAGGGTACCACCGCCGGAGATATCGCCACATATGTTTACAAAGATTCCGGCTACGGCTGGGGCGAGGAAAAGGACGGCATCTCGCTGACGCTGGTGATGGAGCCTCTGGCGGACGGTTCTTACACCCTGGCGGAGACCGACTGGTGCGTCTACGCGATGCTGAGCGAGACGCGGGGCGACGGGCAGGAACTCTCCGGCTTGGTGTATGACGCGGTGGAGCCGTATATGACGGCGCGGGTGTGGGACGGCACGGATATGACCGTGAGCGCCGATGCGCTCTGTCAGGCAATAAATGCCATGGCGGCGACGGCGGCGGACTATCTCTCCGCAGACTTCCCAACGGAGGCGCAGCAGCCCGAGACCGTCCAGTCCGGCGAAGCGTCAAAGCTGGGCGATACCGGCATGAACTATGTGTTCGATCTGCGGGGAATGCTCTCCGACGGGGAGCGGGAAGAACTGGAGGATCGGGCCGAGGATATCGCCCTCCGCCGCAGTTGCGGCATCTATACCCTTTTTGTGGAGGACTTTACAGCTTACGGCTACGGTGACGATCCCTATACCGCCCTCTATCAGATCTACCACGCCGAAGGCCTTGGCGTGGGCGAGGACCGAAACGGCGTTATCATCATGCTGAGCATGAAAGAGCGGGACTACGCCATGTTCGTCTACGGCGAATGGGCGGAGTATGCTTTTGACCGATACGGCGCGGAGCAGTTGGAGAATCGGTTTTTGTCCTACTTCAGCGACGGTGATTGGTATGGTGGCATATCCAATTACCTCACCGCCTGCGATGAGTTTTTGGAGCTGGCTGAGGCCGGAAAACCTGTGCGGTCCAGCCCCCTGCCGGCCATCGGCATTGCGGTGGCAGTCTCCTGCCTGATCGCGTTTCTGGTGTGCATGATCCTGAAGGGACAGATGAAGTCCGTGCGCAAGGGCGTTGACGCCAACGTGTATACCACGGCGGGCGGTGGATTGAAGCTGACGGACAGCTATGACCACTACACCCATACCACGGAGACCCGCCGTAAGATCGAGAGCGACTCCGGCGGCGGTGGCAGAAGCAGCGGAGGAACTGTAAGCCGCAGCGGCGGAGGAGGTCACGGCCGCAGCGGAAAATTCTGAGAAGGAGGCAGAATCATGAAGCGCTTGACTTTGCATCGGCTGGCGTCGGCACTTCTCTGCCTGACGCTGGCTCTTAGCCTGACTGCCTGCGGAGGCACCAAAGATACTGAAAATATGGATGCTTCTCAAACATCATCAGCTCAGACACAGGCCGTCAGCCTTGACGGAGACAAGACAACCACAGTAAAAACTGTAAAAATGGGAGATAATGATGTTGAAGTAGAAGTGACGGATATTGGGAAAACCGGTACCTTTACATTCTGGTCGGCATATACGGGTGACTCTGCTATATGGGAGCAGAAGAGAGTTGATGCATTCAACGAAGCCTATGCAGATCTTGGAATAAAGTGTGATTTACAGTTTGTACCTGATGGCGCAGGAATAAATAATGGTAAGCTCCTTAGCGCAATAGCAGGTGGAACTGCTCCTGATCTGATCGTGACAGACAATTCTATATCGTGTTATCAGTATGCGGCAGAAGGATCCTTTATGGGACTTGATGCAGTGTTAGACGAAATTGACTTGGATGTGTCTTCCTTTTTTGAAGGTTGCAAGGATGTCATGTATTATAATGACGTCTGCTATCTGATTCCTCAGGATACCAATGTTATCATGCTATATTATAATCCAGAAATTGCAAAAGAGTGCGGTTTGGATCCTGAAAATCCACCTAAGACCATTGAAGAACTGGATAGCTGGTCTGATGCGATGACAGTGAAAGCTGCTGACGGATCCTATAACAGGCTTGGAATTGTGCCGTGGCTTGATTCCGGAAATGAGGCATTTATCCTGCCGTATCTGTTTGGCGCGGATCCTTATGATAAAACAACTGGAAAAGTGGATTTAACTTCGGATAAAATGCTGAATTATATGGCTTGGATTCAGGGATATGCTAAAAAATATGATCCGGAAAAAATCAATGCCTTTACTTCTGGATTGGGACAGATGTTCTCCCCCGATCATCCGTTTATGACTGGAAAAGTAGGCATGACTATTACCGGAAACTGGTTTTCCGAGGCTTTAAAGGAGTATGCACCCGATGTGCCATACGAAGTATGTGCAGTTCCTGTCCCCGAAGGTGGACGCGCAAACAGTACAACGTTTGGAACCAATGTCTTTGCGATTCCTGCAGGAACAGACCCTGATAAAGCACAGTTAGCTGCACTGTTTATTAAATTTGCTGAACAGGGAAGTATCAATGAAGATAATTTCTCTGTGTGGAGATCCATTCCGGTTATCGATGCGGCATTTGATGATGTCAGCTTGACAAAAAATGGTGATGAAATGTATGCACTAGAACGTAAAATTGCAAACTCTCCTGAAAATGGAATTCCGGCACTTTGTTCTGTATCTGCAGAACTGTCGAATCAGTTTATTGCACTGAGACAGAACATGATATATAATCCGGATGCTGATGCAAAGGCTGCTTTACAGACTCTTCAGGATCAAATGCAGGCAACAATGGATGCGAAGTAAATAACAAGTGATTTCAGGCAGGATAAGGTATTGCTTTATCCTGTCTGAATAAGAGGAAACAATATGAAGAAAAATATGCGTCTTTACAAAATGGGAGTCTTCTTCCGAAAATTTATATTATATTTCATCCTTTTGTTCTTCGCACTGCTTTGGCTTATTCCTTTTTTCTTCCTTGTAATGGGATCGTTTAAAAGCACCAGCGAACTTTTTCAGGTACCGTTCAGATGGCTGCCAAAGCACTTTGACTTTGATAACTACATAAATATGTTTCAGCAGATTCCTTTTTTACGGTATTTAAAAAACACATTAATAATTGTCTTTTTCAGTGTAGTAGGAGCTTTGATTTCTAATTCTTTGATAGCATATGGATTTTCAAGATTACGCTGGCCCGGAAGAGATAAAGTGTTTATGATTGTACTTGCCACAATGATTCTTCCGTATCAGGTAACAATGATCCCTTTGTATTTAATGTTCACCAAAATGCATTGGGTAGGAACATTCCTTCCGCTGATTGTTCCGCAATTTTTTGGAAATGCATTTTATATATTTTTATTACGGCAATTCCTTACGGGAGTACCAAAAGAAATTACAGAGTCTTCGCGTATTGATGGAGCAAATGAATTTGAAATTTTCTTAAAAGTAATTATGCCAATCTCAAAACCTGCATTAGCATCTGTAGCAATTATGGCATTTATCAGAGCGTGGAATGATTTCCTTGGACCGTTAGTATTCTTGGGAAGTGATAGATTGTATACCTTATCACTTGCGGCATCAATGCTAAAGTCTAATTATGATCCCAACTGGGATTTACTGTTACCGTTAGGGGTTGTGATGGTACTTCCGGTCTTGCTTCTGTTTTTTGTACTTCAGAAGTATTTTATCCAGGGTATAACCATGAGCGGAATCAAAGGATAGGAGGCCGTTATGAAGAAAACAGTCAAAACGGAATTTAGCGAATATAAAAACTCGAGAATGAGAAGGGCTGAAGCAAAAAATGGTATTTTGTTTGTGCTTCCCTGGATTATAGGATTTTTAGGATTCACTCTGTACCCGATATTAAGCTCTTTATATTACTCTTTTTGTGACTATAGCGTTATTAAAGAGCCGGTATTTACGGGAGTAAAAAACTATGTCACCCTTTTTCATGACCAGACGTTTATTAAAGCATGTAAGAATACAGCGTACATGATGTTAATCGGGGTGCCGGTGACCACTTTTTTTGCTGTTGCAGTATCTGTAATTCTTAATAGCAAAAAATTAAGACATACTGGCTGGATGAGAGTTGTGTTCTTTATTCCAACGCTTGTACCTACCGTAGTGGCTTGTCTGCTTTGGATTTGGGTTATGCAGCCAGAAACTGGAGTTGTCAATACGCTATTAGGATATATCGGTATTAAAGGTCCCGGTTGGCTTGCAAGTCCTACATGGGCAAAGCCTGCATTTATCATGATGATGATATGGACCTGTGGAAATGCTATCATAATTTATTTGGCAGGTTTGCAGGATATTTCAGAAACATTGTATGAAGCGGCTGAAATCGATGGGGCAAGTTTTTTTAGGGAGACTATTTCCATTACGCTACCCTTGCTGAAGCCTACCATTTTATATAACATGGTTACTCTAGTGATTGGCGTCTTTCAGTGGTTTGCAGAGCCATACATTATGACACAGGGCGGACCCAATAATGCAACAATGTTTTATTCGCTTTATCTGTATCAGAATGCATTCACCTATTTTAAAATGGGATATGCGTCTGCACAGGCATGGATTATGCTGGTTGTAGCATTTGCGATTATTCTTATATTATTTAAGTTCTTAAAATTTGGAGAGTCAAATAATTCATAAATCAGACTGTGAAAGGTGAGTTGGGAGACATATGAAGATTGGTATTATGGGCTGCGGAGTGATCAGTAAACAGTATATTCAGGACATTCAGAGATTATACCGGGAACTGGAAATCTGTATGGTTGCGGATGTTCACTCAGATGTAGCAGAAAGGACTGCCCAACAGTATAATATTCTACGGTGGGGAACTCCGGATGAATTGTTGAACGATACAGAGACGGAGCTTATTATAAATCTGACACCGCCCAAGATGCATACAGAAGTAAATCGTAAAATACTGTTGGCAGGTAAACATGTATATTGTGAGAAACCGTTTGCTTTGACATTGGAAGAAGCACGGGAAATACAAGAACTGGCAAGAAAAAAAGGTTTGGCAGTGGGATGCGCACCGGATACCTTTTTGGGTAGTTCACTCAGTACTTGCAAGAAATTAATCAATGATGGGTGGATTGGAAAACCCTTATATGTAAATGCCAATATGATGAGTGCAGGAGTGGAAACATGGCATCCAAGACCTGAAGCATTTTATGAAGAAGGTGGAGGACCCTTATATGATATGGCACCATACTATTTATCTGCGTTAGTAAAACTTTTTGGATCTGTCAGGAAAGTGTACGCAAATGCGAAGAAAGGATTTGCTGAAAGAACAGTGTATACCAGTGAACGGTTTGGTTGCAAAATTCCGGTAGAAACACCTACTCATTTCGCAGTGATTGCTGATTTAAAAAATGGGATGCTTGCTAATATGAACTTTAGTTTTGATATTTCCAAAAGTACCATGCCGCACATGGAGATATATGGGACAGATGGAACCTTAGAAGCACCGGATCCTAATATGACCGGAGGGGTTCCGAAGGTATATCGAAGGGAACAAATGCTTGCAGAATGCTTTGGCGGACAGGATCAAAATGACGGAGGCTTTTGCACACTTCCCGAATTATATCAGGATGTGGGCAATTTCGTACGAGGAGCAGGTGTGGTAGATCTTGTTCATAAATTAGATAATAATGAGAAAGAGGATGCACAGCTGGCAGTTCATGTTGTGGATATTATTACAAGCATTATTAAATCTGCAGAAACAGGACTACCTCAAGTGTTAGAGACGGAATATGAAGAAAGGTAATGAGTTATGAGATTGGGGATCTCCACTGCATTGAAACATACAACACCTAAAGAATGGGCAGAAAAAATGGAACTGTTGGGATGCAAAGCTGTCGTTTTTCCTGTTGACTGTACTGCATCAGATCTATTAGTTGCAGATTACATGAATGAAGCAAAAAAACATGATCTGTTGATCGCAGAGGTGGGAATCTGGAAAAATGTTTTTGCTGTCAATCCAAAAGAAAGAGAAGAAGCTCGGGAATATGCACGAAGGCAGCTAAGGCTTGCAGATGAAATCGGTGCGGTCTGCTGTGTCAACGTTGCTGGAACCTTTGGCGGACCGATTTGGGATGGAGGATATCCTGAAAACTTTTCTACGGAAGCATGGAGTGAACTGGTCAGTTATACAAAAAAACTGATTGATGAGGTACGACCTCATCGGGTCAAATATAGTATTGAACCCATGCCATGGATGTATCCAACCGGCCCGGATGAGTATTTAAGATTAGAGAAGGATATAAATAGAGAAGAATTTGGGATTCATTTTGATTTTGTCAATATGATTAATTCCCCACAGCGATATTTTCACATCAATGAATTTATGCAAGAGTGTTTTGACAAGATTGGGGATCGAATATTGAGTTGTCACCTAAAGGATATAAGACTTAAAAGAGAATTGACTTTTCAATTGGAAGAAACCAACTGTGGAAATGGCATATTGGATATTGAACAATTAATTCAACATCTTCAGAACTATAATCACGATATGCCAGTAATTATTGAACATCTAGACACAGACGAAGAGTACTTAAAAAGTCTAACCTATGTGAAGAAACGATTACAAGATGCAAATGTAGTGTTTTAGGAGGATAAAAATGAAGATTGTGATTGTCGGAGCCGGGAGAGGTCTGGGACATGTATTGGCACAAATGTTGGCGGAAAAAGGTCATACTGTTGTCGCAGGGCTTAGAAGATTGGATGACACTATCTCTGAAAGAGAGAATCTAATTTATCTGCAGATGGATGCTACAGATGAAGGACAGATAAGGGATGCAGTACAATGGACAAAGCATCATGTGGGGGAAATAGATGCGGTTGTATACGTAGCAGGTATTTTACTTCAATCTGATCGCACAGAGACTCTGCTGACAGAAAGCTTAGATGATATTCGGAAACAGATAGAAGTAAATGCGCTTGGATTGATCACGGTATTTAGAGATTTTTTACCTGTTATCAAAAAGTCAGGATTGTTTATTGGAGTAACATCAGAAGGAGGCAGCTTTGCGAATGAAGGTAGCTTGTTCCCGGCATATGGGGTTTCTAAGACAACTGCCAATAAAATCATTCAGACATTGCGGGTGACAGTTGGTGAAAGCATAAATGTATATGCCGTGCACCCTGGGAGAATGAATACAGATATGGGAAGAACTACAGCACAGATAGAACCTGAAGAAGCTGCTATCGGATTTTGCAATATTCTTGAAGGAACAACGCATATAGAAAAGGATCAATGGTTTATTGATTATCGTGGTAATGCAATGCCTTTATAAATGGATGACAATATACGAGGAGGAAAGAATATGTCAATTGGAACAAAAAAGCTTGTACACATCGCATTTGTGGTGAGGGATCTTGACAAGGTAGTAGATGCTTGGACAAAAATACTTGGTATTGAAAGACCAAGAATATGGAATATACCGGGACCTGATGTTGCTCCGGTATTAACGAATGGACATCCGGAGATTTATACAAATTGCAGAATTAGTGTAATTCAATTGGAAAATGTTACTTTGGAGCTTACTCAGCCAGGAGATGAACCCAGCCCATGGAAGACATTCTTGGAAAAGCATGGGGAGGGAATGATGCATATGGCATTTCTGACTCCGGATGAGGAAGAGGCGTTCCGCACAATCAGGGAAGCATGCGGAACGGATGGATATTATCATATAGGTTATTATCCCGATCAGAGTTATTCATTTGTTGACACTTTTGACAGCTTAAAAACGGAGCTGAATATTAAGGTGGACAGAGACAACAGTGAAGTAATGAATAAAATTCGGGCCCAAATAACAAAAAACAATTAAGGAGGATAAGCTAGAAATGGATGTTAAGAAAATTGTCAGTCAGTCTAAATTTGCACAAGTAGGATTTGTGGTAAACGATATTGAGAAAGCAAAAAAGCAGTTTGCTTTGTTGTTTGGATGTGAAATACCCCCTACATGTGATTGCGGCACATTTGATGTGACACAGACACAGATTTATGGGAAACCGGCACCGGATGCGGCATGCGTCATGGCATTTTTTGATATGACCCCTGGTGTTCAGCTGGAATTGATTCAGCCCAATGAAGAACCTTCTGTATGGAGGGATTACCTTAATACCTATGGAGAAGGAATCCATCACATTGCATTCCAGGTGGATGATGCAGACGAAGTAGCTAAACGTTTGCAGGAGGAGATGGGTGCTACCTTTGAGCAGGAGGGCAATTACGGTGATGGAAGCGGAAAATATATTTATTTACTCTGCGAAGAAACGTTAAAATGTAGATTGGAATTATTACAGAGTTTTAATAAGTAATCAATTAGTTTGTTTTGTCCCTATTAATGAGTGTTTGTTAAGTATTGTTGTGTATGTGAGATCTTGTGCAGTGTCATTTCTGCACAAGATTTTCTTTTTAAATGTATTTATGGAATTATGAATAAAACAGGTAGTATCGAAAAATTCAGTGTAGGTTCACTGAAATTGCGGATTTTACATATATGATGATGTATGATTATTAACAGAACATAAAAGATACATTTAAAGGAGTGAGTTTGTAAAATAAGAATTGCAAAAGTGAGAAGAGGATACCACAAATCATTGTTTTGATGATTCGATGGTATCCTCTTTGTGGATTTCAGAATTTGTTTCTCAGCTTTCGGTATTCTCTCGGTGAATATCCTTTCAGCTTGTGAAAAAGCCGACTGAAATATAGCTGGTTATCATATCCGACGATTTTAGAGATTTCATTGATGGAATAGGTTGTTGCATCAAGTAGCATCTGAGCATTGTTGATCCGGGTTCCTACGATGAATTGCATTGGTGTGGAACCGGTGTATTTTTTGAAATTCCGGATAAACCAGCTGACACTCATTCCTCGTGAGGCTGCGTAATCCTCTATGTTGATGCTCTGATTATAATTTTCGCTGAAATAGGTCACTGCAGTGTTCATTTCCTGATCCAGGTATTCGCTTTTCAGAATATGTTCCCGTGTCAGTTCTCGGTGGAAATTGATTAGCAGATGACGAAGCAGAAGAACAAGCATTTCCTCATAGTCGTTTTGACAGTGTTGAAGCTCTATGATAATACTCTTGAAAATCCGTTCATATTCCATAGATGTGCCGACTTGGAAAACTCGTTCTTTATCCGGAAATCCATACTGACGCAAGATATTTTTTACATTGCTACCTGTAAAATGAATCCAGTATACTTCTGTCTTATCTTCTCCATAATATTCATATTTCTGAAGTTCCTTCGGTCTGTACAGCACAATATTACCGGCGGGAACAATCGTTTCGTTATCTACATTGTCAAAATGAAAATGCCCACAACCAGCAGTGATATAGATGATCTGATAATCCAGGCGTCCCTTTGGACGGTAGGTTGGCAATTTTGGATAGCTGGAAAGGCGATAAGTGCCACAGCTTCCTACAATCAGTGGACGACTTTTGTTTTTGAAATCCATGTGGGAGTGATTCAGATAACCAGTATTCATATACATAGAGCAGCACCTCTTTTCACACTTTTTATTATTGTATCATTTAGTGCATATTTTATCCAATCCAATTCATAGACATATTTTGCAGAATAAGATAAGCTATATATAACATAACAAAGGAATGCAAGCATATAAGTAAAGTATTAAGGTTTATTTTAGAAAAGCAAAAAACAAAAAAGTATATGTATTGAAGGAGAGCTATTTATGATTGTACCACGTTATTATGAAAACTTAAACGTACTGCACGAAAACACAATGCCAGCCAGAGCCTATTATATTCCAGCATCCAAAAGAATGGATAATTTGGTGGAACACAGGGAAGAATCAGACCGTATGCAGTTATTAAACGGAACTTGGAAATTCCAGTATTTTACCAGCATCTATAATATTAAGGATTCTTTCTTTGAGAAGAATTATGATACAGAAAATTTTGATGAGATTCAGGTCCCAAGTGTATGGCAGATGGCAGGATATGATACACATCAGTATACAAACATCCGGTATCCGTTTCCATTTGATCCACCATATGTGCCGCAGGATATTCCGTGTGGAGCCTATGTACGTAATTTTGAGTACAGTAGAGATGAGAAAGCATCAAAAGCTTTTTTGAACTTTGAAGGAGTAGACAGTTGCTTTTATGTATGGATCAATGGTTCTTATGTAGGATACAGCCAGGTTTCCCATATGACCAGTGAGTTTGATGTTACAGATGTACTTCAGGATGGAACAAATACGGTGGCAGTGTTGGTAATGAAGTGGTGTGATGGTTCTTATTTGGAAGATCAGGACAAATTCCGTATGAGTGGTATTTTCCGGGATGTGTACATTTTGAAACGTCCAGAGCAGGCAATCAGCGATTATCATATAAAATTAAAGATTGAGGATATACTTGCAAAGGTAGAACTTGATGTGAAATTCTACTCTCCAACAAATGTAAAAATTTCGATTGAAGATAAAAATGGAGCAGTTGTAGCACTAGGAAGTATTGACGAAGAAGGAACAGCTGTATTAGAAATCGCAAGTCCGGAACTTTGGAATACAGAAAATCCATATCTATATAAACTGATTCTTGAAACAGAGAATGAAGTAATTGTAGATCACATTGCATTAAGAAAGATAGAGATTAAAGACCAGGTCATTTATCTAAATGGACAGAAGATTAAATTCCGTGGAGTCAATCGACATGATTCCGATCCGGTTACGGGATTTACAATCAGTCTGGAACAGATTACAACCGATCTTACGTTAATGAAGCAGCATAATTTTAATGCGATCCGTTCCAGCCACTATCCGAACGCACCATTTTTCTATGAAATGTGTGACAAGTATGGATTCATGGTGATAGATGAAGCAGATATTGAAGCTCATGGTCCATTTATGATCTACAGAAAAGAAGACACCGATTACAATCGGTTCAAGCGATGGAATGAGAAGATTGCAGATGATCCGGTATGGGAAGAGGCAATCGTTGATCGTGTAAAACTCATGGTGGAACGTGACAAAAACCGTTTCTGTATTGTTATGTGGTCAATGGGAAATGAGAGTGCTTATGGCTGCAACTTTGAAAAAGCACTAGAATGGACAAAGAATTATGATCCAGACCGCATCACACAATATGAGAGTGCAAGATACCGTAATTATGATGAAACATATGATTACAGCAATCTGGATGTGTACAGCCGGATGTACCCGGCACTTTCCGAAATTCAGGAATATCTGGACAAGGACGGAAGCAAGCCATTCCTTCTGGTCGAGTACTGCCACAGCATGGGAAATGGACCTGGAGATTTTGAAGATTATTTCCAAATGATTCAGGACAACGATAAAATGTGTGGTGGTTTTGTCTGGGAATGGTGTGACCATGCGATTGCTCATGGTACTGCCGAGAATGGAAAGACAATCTATGCTTATGGAGGAGATCATGGAGAAGAGATCCATGACGGCAATTTCTGTATGGATGGATTGGTATATCCGGACAGAACTGTACACACAGGACTGTTGGAATACAAGAATGTATACCGCCCTGTAAGAGTTGTTTCCTATGATAAAGAAAGTGGAGAGCTGGTGCTTCACAACTACATGGATTTTGATGACCTGAAAGATTATGTGAAAATCAGCTATGAACTGACACAGGATGGTCTTGTGATCAGCAAAGGCATACTTCCGGAGTTTTCTGTGGCACCACACGGGGAAGGAAAAACAAACCTGAAGATCAATGTTCCAGAGAATGGGAAATGTTATTTAAAACTTATTTACCATCTGAAAAAAGAATTGCCACTGTTGGATGAAGACCATATTCTTGGATTTGATGAAATTGAGGTAAGTAAAGAGGATACAAAATGTAAACTTGCAGAGAAATGGATACTAAAAACAGTAGTGGACTCTGAATTAC
>ERZ1026964.453-NODE-453-length-12073-cov-3.883425_pt1 | contig 12073 bp, 4 predicted proteins | sample MGYA00519565_ERZ1026964 | MGnify/ENA primary metagenome ERZ1026964 (study PRJEB26926, sample SAMN06164476) | human gut metagenome | biome: ENVO:00009003; feature: ENVO:2100002; material: ENVO:00002003 | host: Homo sapiens | place: USA | collected 2012 ...
ACGCTGGCCGGAACAGACGAGCGCAGCTTCCGCTGCCGCAGGGCGTGGCTTGCGCCTGCGTTCGGCGTGCCGCTGCTGGCGTTCTACTGCATCTTCGGGGATATTCTCTCCAACCTGATCTGGTGCGGCATGATGATCGTTCTCTCTTACTGCGCCGTCCGGGGGCTGGTATACGCCAATGGGCAGACGGGTGCGGTGCGGAATATGCGGTGGTTCCACATCGGCGTGCTGTGCTTTGCCAGTTCGGAATATCTGCTGTGGACGGCGGGCTGCTTCTGGCCGGATACCTCTCCGGCCAGCCCAACCTTCTGGTGCGATATGCTGCTGACGCTTGCGATTCTGGGGCTGCTGCCCGCCACGAGAAAGGCGGTGGAAGCATGACCTACATCGAAAACATCTTCCTCTGCATGGTGTCCCCGCTGCTGGTGGCCGCTCTGTGCATGGGCAGGCGGCAGCTCCGCTTCTTCCTGTTCTGCATTGCCGGAATGGGGGTGTGTCTGCTCTCGGCCTATATCAACACCTTTCTCGCGGCGGTGTGTCAGGCGGATGCCCTTGCCGCCACGGCGGAGATCGCGCCGGTGGTGGAGGAAATGATGAAGCTGCTGCCGCTGGTGTTCTATCTTCTGGTGTTCGAGCCGGAGGGGGATAAAATCAAGGCTGCCGCCATCACGGTTGCCCTCGCCTTCGCCACCTTTGAAAACGTGTGCTATCTCATTCAGAACGGCGCGGACCGCTTCTCCTTCATCTTCTTCCGGGGCTTCGGCACGGGAGCCATGCACGTCCTCTGCGGCCTGATTGTGGGCGGCGGGCTTGCCTACACATGGCGGCGGACGTGGCTGAAGGTCGCGGGCACCTGCGGACTGCTGGGCGCGGTCATCACCCTCCACGCCATCTATAATCTGCTCATCGCCCACGGCGGCGCGGCGCAGTACATCGCCTACGCCCTGCCGGTGCTGCTGGTGGCGGCAGGAAGGCTATCCGTTTTCCGATTATCACGGAAGCAATAATCGAATATCCACTCCCTGAGAGCTGCTTTTTGGCGGCTCTCAAATTTTTTTGAAAAATTTTGCGTTTTGGGTGAGAGTTTTTTCGATTTTTTGTACCTATATAAGTGAAAGGGTTTTTAAGCCGCATTTCAAAAAATCCAGAGAGGAGGTTCAAACGAAATGTACGATACCGCAAAACGAGTCGCACTCGTCAAGCAGCGGGTGCGGGAAAACACCCGCCGGAGGCAGCGGCGCGGTATATATGGGTTGAGCGCAGCGTGTATGCTGCTGTTCGCGGTGATGATGCAGGCGGCGGATGTGTTTGCAGTGCAGGAGCAGACAGCCGCATGGGGCGTGTTCGGCGCGATGCTGCTGCGGGAGGACGCGGGCGGCTATGTGCTGGTGGCCGTCGTCTCCTTTGCAGCGGCGGTGGTCGTTACCGTGTTTTGCACACGATTGAGAAAAAACAATAAACAGCAGGAACAAACCAAGGAGGATGAGGAAACATGAAGAAAAGATTTTTAGCGGCGCTGCTGAGCCTGTGCATGACGCTCACGCTGCTGCCAACTACGGCGTTTGCAGCGGTGAGCGATTCGCTGGGCAACACACCCGAGGAAAATCAGGCGATTTTGGAGCAGGTCTCTGCCCTGACCGGCGATAGCAGCGACCAGGTGCTTTCCATGCTGAACGCTTTGGGGCTGCTGGATGAAGACGGCAATTTCAAGGTGGATCAAACCATCACGCTGGACGGCCAGGTGTTGACACTGGCGGCTGTCATGGAACTGCTGGAAAATCCCGCCACGGATCTCACCCGTATAGCCGACGTGGATGGGACTCCGGTGGCGCTGGGCGATTTGAAGACCATGATCCAAATCGAACAGGAGCTGCAGCGGATCAAGGACACCTATTTCTCCGGCAGGGAGTTTACCGGGGAAGCTCTGGAGAATCTCAATAGCCTGATGGAGCAGCTGGAGCTGCAGGGCATCAGTTTGCAGTATTCCGCCTCTGCCACAAAGCCTGAGGGCGTTGAGACGGTGGATATGAGCGGCATGATGAGCCAAACGCTGGAGGATCTCGCAAGCAACAGCTGGAGCTCCGGGACTTTTACTGTATACGGCGGAAAACCGGTCGGCTTTTCCTACCGCATTCAAAAAGGCCAGCTCAGCGAGTATATCACCGGTGTGGAGGTCTCGATAGGCGGGAAGAGTAAGGTCGTCGAGCAAAGCGACGGGTCCTACAAGCTGACCTATGAGGTAGACGGCTACAGTTTAGGTGATCAGAAAATCACTGTCAAAGTTACAACCAAAGGAGGGAACCCAGACTGGCTCGAGGGTTCTTATTCCTATGGCGACCTGCTGGGGATGATTGAATTTTACGATGCGGAAAATCTGGTGTTCTATGACGGTGCCGCTTATGCCGACCACTGTCAGCTCAAGCTAAAAAAGACGGTTGACGCCCCCACAATACAAACATCAGTGAGCGCGCCGAACTATGAGGAAAGATACGAAAGTACAGAAACAATACAGGGGGATATGTATATTCCTTTGCTGGCAAATGAATACAATATCGGCGAAGGTGCCAACAATCAGGATTTCGTTGCGCTAAGCGATACCATCAGAATTTTGGAGGGTGCCCGCAACTCGGTGCTTCCCGTCGACTCCGACCCATTTTATCAGCCATACAAAATCGATGCCAGCATCGAGTTTGACTGGAGTACCGATGTAGAGACCTATAATGGCTTTGCGCCGTATGGCTATAATAGTGACACACAACCCCATGCCCCGTTCTATCTGACGGAGTACATGTTCAATGGAACATCTCTGGAGCTCAGCGGCGACAAAACGAGAGCGCTGAACTGTACGATTAACAAGGGCGAAACGGTCAACATCTCCCTGCAGTCTACCACGCAAAACAGAGGGAAACAGCAGTACTGGCTGCCCTTCCGACTGTATATGAAAAGTGTACAGGGCGAAATCCAAAATTCCTGGGCCACCACCAAGAACAGCAACGTCTCCGCCACGCTGTTGGACACGGACAATCCCATCATTCAAAGCGTCACGGCCCCGGAGGGAACCTATGCCAGCGGACAGCACGTGCCTATCACAGTTACCTTTAACGAGTTCGTGGATCTTAGAAAAGCCAGCGTGACCATCAATGGCAAAGTGTATAGCACCGCTGAGCTTTCCATGAACGACTACGGCGTCACGGCAATGCTCTGGTATCCGGTGCAGGATGCGGATGACACCACGGTCACCGTCAATGGTATGACCGGTGTGGAAGATGTTTTCGGTCATACGCTGGATACCTCACTCTATCCAAGCAACTCGATTACCGACGTTGATCTGAAGAGCGTCTTGATGCGCAACGCTCCCACCGAACTGACGGCCACCTACGCCAACGGCAAGGCATCGTTCACGATGAACGCCAACATGGAGCAGGTCTACAAGACCGTATACAGCAATTATCACACACCGGCAGGCACAGACCCGAAGGAAGCCCCGTTCCAACTCGAACTGAAGTACGGCTCCGCGGAGGCACCAAGCTATCTGCAGGTCTATCTGGACACAGAGAAGGAAGCCTTCACCATTAGCGACTACGCAATCGCACCCTCTGCTTTCGACCGCACCTACACGGTGACGCTGCAGGCCAACGAGGGCACGAAAGCCGATCCTGACTGGGTGAATGTTCTTCCCCTGACCCGGCAGTTTACGGTGGCAAAGAAAGTTTCCGCGCACACGGTGAAGGTCGTCCCGGAAGCGAATGACGCCGACTATACGATTTCCCTCGGCAAAACCACCCGCCCCACGCTTAAGGCAGAGGTTTTGGGGGCAGGCGGTGAGACGGCCAGCTACACCACCGGCAAATGGAGCAGCAGTGACACGCTCATTGCCACCATCAACGAGGATACCGGCGTTGTTGCCACCACAGGAACCAAGGTGGGAACCGTCACCTTTACCTTTACGGCGGACAACGGGACTGAGGACACTGCCGATGATGTGACGGGCAAGTCAGAGCCATATACCGTGACGGCAGGCGAATCCCTGGCACTGGTGATTCCCGGCGGCTCGTCCATCGTGACGCGGGTAAATCAGCCCGCCACCGTGCTGTGGAGCTCCAACGCCGCGCTGATGGCGCCGAACAAAGAGTTCAATTACAGGATTGACCTGTATGAGGGCAACTACGCGAATGAGGCGGCGCTGAGCGGCCGCAAGCCCGTTGCGACTTATACCGTCGGCAAGGATAAAAACAGCGTGCGGATCGGGGAGAATGTGCTCTCCAAGCTCTCCAACGGCAATACCCCTGCCTACACGGTATTGGTCTCCATGCCGCACCCCAACGCCGGCGGTGAGGACGTCCGCCTGTCGGCACTTGCCTGGATCATCGTGCAGGCACCGCCTGCCACAGCCAAGCTGACACCGCCCCAGAGCATTTACCTCAAGGATACCGACGGTGCCGTCAATATCGACTGGTCGGTGGAAAACACCACTGAGGGCGCCCCTTTGCAGCCCACGCTGACCATCACCCGGGTCACAGAGGACAACACCACCACCAAAGTGGTGGACAGTGAGCGCCTATCCGGCACCTCCGGGAGCTTCCCCCTGTCATTACAGAGTGTGAAAGCCGGCAATCTGAAGGACACCTATCAAGTGGTTTTGAGCGTGGAGAATCCTGGTGAGGAATCTCCCAGCACCGACTCCTTCCCCCTGTATGTCTACGATGCCGACGCACTGAAGGTGCAGAACGACAAAGGAGAAACGATTTCTAAGCTGACCATGGACAATACCTCCAAGGTCAGCGGCACCCTGCCCACCGATACAGCTAAAATTTTGCAGCTGCGCCAGGAGTTGGGGCTGATCGAGTACATAGGCATCAACTATGACGAGTACGGATGGAACTCCTTTAAAGACGGCATCCGGTGGCTCTCCAGCAACAACAATGCCATTTCCGTCAACTACAAGCAGGGCGGACTGTATGAGGACATCAGAAACTTCTCCTTTGATTCCTACCTTCCCGAAACCAAAATGGCGCTGTCCGGCTTGGCCAACGGCACCGCAACCGTCACGGCTACCCATGCCGCCACGGGCATGAATGCCGCCGTACAGGTGACAGCGAAAACGCTGCAAAATAAGTTCTATCTCTTCCAGCTGACGCCTGCAGCGGAAACTACGCTGCAATACACCGACGGCAAAGGTGTGCCCAAAACGGTCACGACCAACAGTGAAGGCGTGCTGGCGCTTTACGAACCCAACGGAATCGCCAGTGAGGTGTCTCTGCGGTCCGGCTCCGGCGCGGATATTTATCTGGGCACCATCTATAAAGAAAATCTGCGTTCCGGCGAGCGGGATGCCACAAAACTGCAGCTTTATCCCTTGAATACCTTCAGCCTTCGGCGAGTCGCCCGGGCATCTGTGACGCTCATCACGCCGGGCGGCGATCCGCTGGCGAACAAGACGGTGACCGTTCGTGGCGGCGTTTATAAAAACGGAGGCTACTGCGAGACAGCTCTGCTGGGCTCCAGGGCAGGAGCACTTGTCAGCGGCATCACCGGCGACACCTATACCACGGATGCGGCGGGAAATATAACCGTCTATCTGGATTCCACCCAGTTCTGGTCGGCCGAAAAGGGCGAGAGCAACACCACGGCGCTTTCCGCTCTGGATCAGCTGGAGTACATTCTGGAGATCAGCGCAATTGACGGCGACAAGTACTATCCGCTGCTGCTGACCGTCAACGGCAAGCTGGGCGTGGACGATGTAATGCGCACCGCAGAGGGCGTTGTCTCTCTGGAGCGCGTGCCGGCGGGGGAGGAAAACAAACCCTTCATTGTGGCGCAAAGCGTTGATTACGGTCTTGCCAACGGTCAGAAGGTGGATGTCCGCAGCTCGACTGGGAAGATTGGCCCTAACAGCAGCTTTAAAACAGCAAGACTGCACACCACCATGTTCCTCTGGGGCGAGAAGATTGCCAACGCGCGGAATTACAGTCTCAAGCTGGCGGACGAATACGGCGTTATTCCTGCCGCCCAGAGCAGCAGTACCAAGCAGTATCCCTTCTCATCCATCCCCGTAGCGGAAAACGATCTGACTCTCACCGAGACCACCATGACCACCTCTGGATGGATCGCTGACGGCAAGGATGTGGGTATGAAAACGCAGCTGAGCCTGAACGGCAGCCTGCTGCAAGAGAAAATAATGCCCTTCCGGGTCGTTGATCTGACCCGAGTGCCCAAGGTGACAGAGGATGACCGCGTCACCGGTATTCTGGCGACGATGGGATCCTCCAGTGGAGTGAATCAAGTCGACTTTGGCGGAGTGGGCGATAGTAACATTCTCAAGGTGCTGACCGGACGGCTGGATGATCTGAGCGGTCCGGTGGACACTTCCGTGTTCAAAATGATTATCACCCCCAGCGAAGATCCCTCCGTGTTCCGTGCCATGATTTGGGCCGGGTATAATACGCTGGAGATGGAGGACATGGATTATTCTGAGGACGGCGTGGCGTTGGGTGCGAATGTGCTGACGCAGAACCTGGAAGTGGGTGTGCCCGGGACCGGGGATCTGAGCCAGATGGCCCAGGGCACCTATGATCCCAAGGGGGACTACAAAACCAACTCCATAGCCGACAATGTCACCAGCACGGATCTCAACTTGCAGTTGGAGGGCTTTTACGAAGCGGAAATCCGCTATAACACCGAAAAAAAGGAGTGGGAGGTTTTCACCGTAGGCGGCGGATTTACCGCCGGCGTTGGTGTGGGCTTCTCCTTCAGCGTGAACGCCATGGCTGGCCCCGTGCCGTTGACAGCAACCTTTGAGCTGGGTGGTGCCATTCAGCTGGATTTCCGTACCGCAGTGCGCTACGGCCGGCAGGGCGAGGGTACAGAGCTTGCCTGGAGCGATCCCACGGCCACGGCAGTGAATGACTTTTTGACCACGCTGCGTATCAACGCCTATGTCCACGCGTTTGGCGGTATTGGCTTTGACTATTCGGTCGTGGCGCTGAAGATCGGTCTATTCGGCAATTTGGATGTGGACAGTCAGAATAAGTTCCTTTCCCGCACCTATCTTGCCGACGAGACAAAGCGCCAGATCAACGGTCAGGCCCTGGGAATCCAAAGCGAAGTGGGAATCAAATTTGTGGCAACCTTCCTGTTTATCTCCTACGAGGCGGTGATCGCCTCCGGAACCCTTGGAGCCACCAGGACTTTTAATGACTGGAAAACAATCGACGACTACTGGAATAGCGCCACCAGTGGGCTGAGCCTTGCCTCGCTGCGGATGGCGGCGGCCCAGAGCGGAATGCAGGTGGCTTCTGGCAGTGCAACGCTCCAAAGCCGGGACTATCTGGAGCAATATGCCCGTACCTGGGGCCAGCCCCAGCAGCGGATGATGCTGTTCTCTCTGAACTCCACCAGTGGGCTGGAAAACATCCAGACCAATGCCAACCCAACATCCTATCCACAGCTCAGCGATGACGGGAAGGTATTGGCCTACATCAACGACGGCAACAGCAGCAGTATTTACGACAGCCGGGCACATTTCTCCACCCTCAATGGCAGCGTCTATTCTACCTCCAGCAAAATTGACGATCCTACAGGGTTCTCCGGCTACGGCGACACGAGCGTTTCTTTGTCCGGCACTGGCAGCTTCGCGGCGGCGGCTTGGGTTCGCATGGGCACCGACCTGCCGGGTAAAAATGCCGGTGATGCCGTGACATTGGAAGAGCAAAACCTGCTGATGAACAGCACGGAGATCGTAGTGTCCGTCTATAACGGCACAACCTGGACTTCCACCCGCCTAACCAACGACGGCACGCCGGATCTGGCCCCAGCCACGGCAGTGGGCGGCGACGGCAAGGCCATCGTGTTCTGGCGCAGCGTCTACACCCCCGATCCCGGTACGCAGGGCAGCAACAACCTGCTGAACTTCACGACCAGAGATTGTATCATGTACCGTCGCTATGACAGCGGCACCTGGAGCAAGGCCCAAATGCTTTATAACGGTGCTACTGGCAGCGTGAAGGCGTTGCAGGCGGCCATGCTGCCCGACGGAACCGCTATGGCGGTTTACTCGCTGGACCGCAGCGGAACCGGAGATACCTCCGCCTACGAGATCGCCTATTGTACCGTGGCTGCTGATGGAACTCCCGGTACAGCCATGCTGGCGACCTGTGACAGCAATCTTGACGAAAACCCCCAGGTCGTTGCAGCCAACTTCGGCAGCGGGGATGACCGATTTGTCATCGGTTGGCACAGTGTCCGAGACGGCAGCAGCGATATCCAGCTGTTGGCTGTGGACGGCAGTGGCACCATGTCCAACAGTTTCCCTGGCTCTCTGTCTGCCCTGACTAACAGCGGCAACGCCGTCGTGGGCGGAGACTTCCGCTTCGCTTCCCTCAGCGGGGATCATCGCAGCCTCAATGATCTTACCATCGTCTGGAATGAGACTGTCAATAACGCCAACGGCGCGGTAGATCACGGCATTTTGAAGGCGGCCAAGCTGCGCTATGCCACAAATACCTACACTCTGTCCGCACCATTGGAACTGGCAGAGCTGCCGGATCGCACGCTGGCTGACCACTTTGATGTCTATGTCAGCGGCACCAATCAGGTGCAGGCCGCCATTCAGGCCACCCGGTATGACGATGAAAACCCGCAGGTAATCGGCGGCGTGACCGTTCCGGGTGAGGAAACGATCCTCTATACCGCTACCTCTGATTTTGTCACCGATGCGGTGGAAGTGGAACAGATCGGTGTGGATTATGCAACGCTGGCGCTGAACAGCCTGACACCCATTCGCTTTACCATCCGCAACACCGGGCTGAACGATGTGACAAACCTAACGGTCAGCCTTGGCAGCGGGGAAACCGCTACCCTTACGGAAAAACTGCTGCCCAATGAAAGCACCACCCTTACCGTCTGGCACCATGTGAAGGACCGCGTGACCGACCCGGGCTATACCATCACCGCCGCCGGCGGCATCCACGAAAACGGCACAGTGTATCTGGATTATCCCGACATTGGCATCTCGCAAATGGAAGTGATTGCGGAGAGCGCCGGCAAGCGCACGGTGCGCATGACCCTCTATAATTCCTCTGCCGCCACGCTGGCTGGCGGAAAGAACCGCGAGGTGAAGCTTGCGTTCTATGCGGATGATCTGCATACCGAACCTGCAGAGGTAGCCTGCACCACAAACGGCGTATCGGTTCGCGGTAATGAAATCACCATTTCCGAAGACAGCGCCCTCACCCGCATTGATCAGGGAACCTTTACACTGGACCTGACCTATGATCTGGGTGAGTATATGACATTCATTGGCAAAACCGAGATCCCCAATGTGGGTACCTATCTGTACGCTGAGGCGTGGGCGGAAGGTCAGATCGGTGGAACGGGAAGCAATCAGCGCCTGCCGGAGTATAACGGCAGTGACAGCGAGGCCAGCGTCCATATGACCGGCGCACTGGCCCGCACCGGAGAGCAGCTGACGATGGATGTGACACAGGGGAACGACGGCAACGGTCACAGCACCGCCGCCATTACCCTGCGCAACAACTGCCTGCAGTCTCAGACTGGCGCAGAGCTGGTGGCCACGCTGCTGGATGCTGCCGGGACCGTTCTGGAAACGAAAAAGACCAGTATTGGCGGTGCCATCTCCGGGGAAACCTTCCAGACAGAAACCGTCACCTTCTCCCGGCTTGGCACCCGCGTAGTGGTGCGAGCCGCAGTGCCCGGTAAAGACCTTCTGACCTTTGAAGGTCTGGCAGTGGGGCTCGGCGATTTTACCGCCAACGGAACGAACTATACCTATACGCTGCAAAATGATAGCGGAGCAACATCTACGCTAGTCACAGCGGTGTCTGGAAACGGCGAGCCCGTGAGCATCAACGGACAGGCTCTGTCCACCGGCGGCAGCGCAACCGTTGCCATCCCCGACAGCGGCAGAACCGACATTGTCGTGAAAATCGGTGCTAAAACCTACACGCTGACGATTCTGCGCAATAGCGGCACAGGCGGTAATGAAGGCGGTGGCGGAAGCGGTAATGAAGGCAGTGGCGGAAGCGGCAGCACCGGCGGCAACGGCGGAAGCGGCTACAGCTACTACACCATCAAGGCAACTGCCGGGGCTGGCGGCTCCATTTCTCCCTCCGGCAATGTCAGCGTCCGTGAGGGCCGGGATCAGACCTTCACCATCACCCCGGATAAGGGCTATGCTGTCGCCAACGTCAAGATCGACGGCAAGAGCATCGGCGCGGTGAAGTCCTACACCTTTGAGAATGTCAGCAGAACCCATACCATCGAGGTCATCTTTATGAAAGCCAACGGCAACCCCCAGACCGGCGTGTTTGTGGATGTAGCCACCGGCAGCTATTATGAGGATGCTGTGGATTGGGCAGTGGAGAACGGCATTACCAAGGGAACCGATGATACCCATTTCTCCCCGGATGGCATCTGCACCCGTGCGCAGGCCGTGACCTTCCTGTGGCGCGCCGCTGGCAGTCCCGAACCCGAAACCCGCGCCATGCCCTTCACCGACGTTCCTGTGGGCAGCTACTACTACGACGCTGTGCTGTGGGCAGTAGAAAACGGCATCACCAAGGGCACCAGCGACACCACGTTCAGCCCCAACATGACCTGCTCCCGTGCCCAGATCGTCACATGCCTGTGGCGTTCTGAGAAGTCCCCGGCAGCGGGTACAGCCAATCCCTTTGCTGATGTGAAGTCCACCGCCTACTATGCTGATGCGGTACTGTGGGCGGTCAAGGAGAACATCACCAAGGGAACCACCAACACCACATTCAGCCCCAATGCGGATTGCACCAGAGCGCAGATCGTGACCTTCCTCTGGCGCTGCAAGAAGTGACCGGCTGACATACGGCTAAACATCAAAGCCGCTGGCATGACCCCATAAGCGAACATCGGACAGCGCAGCGGACGGGCATCTCGCCCTGAAGCTGCGCTGTTCTCTTTTCGCTACAAGAAACAAATCAATGACATTTTGAGCTGCGCCGCTATCCCAGCGCGGCAAGGAGACAGCATTATGAAAAGAATCACAAGAATCATTCGTCCGATCATCTGCATGGCCGTCCTTCTCTTTGCCATGACCACGGCAGTCATAGGCTGCTATCAGAAAGGGACGGAGCCTATCGACATTCCCGACAGAACGCCTTCCGGCACATCTGCGCCTCAGCCATCAGCGACTCCCGCGGGCGAAGTTATCCCCTCGGTGGACAGGCAGGCAGAGTTGGCGGAAGCCAGAGCGAAGAATCCCGACACCGTGGCGTGGCTGTATATCCCCGGTGCGGAGGTGGACGACCCTGTGATGCAGGCGGAGGACAACGGCTATTACCTAAAGCTGGATGAAAACGGTGAGTACGCCATGTGGGGCTGTTATTATGCCCATTGTGAAAACGAAATCGGCGGCAGGGATAAGCTGGACAAAAACACCACCATTTTCGGCCACTCCGCCAGCAACTGCGACCCGGACGGTGTGCGGTTCACCAAGCTCTACCGTTATATGGACGCAGACTTTGTAAAGGAGCATCCGTATATCTATCTCTCTGTGGATGGTGAGGACATGATCTTTCAGATCACCGCACTGTTCGTCACGGATATTGGTTTTGACTATATTGCGCCTGATCCCACGGGAGATGATCTGACCAGCTTCTTTGAGACGATTGCGCGGAAAAACTGGCTTGACTTTGATGGCGTGACCTTCTCCGAGGAAGATACTGTTCTGACCCTCTCCACCTGCTGCCGGAAGTATGACAAGGCTAACAGCGGCAATCAGCGGCTGGTGGTCATGGCAAAGCTGCTGCCGGAGGGGGCGACCGCGCAGGAGTTCAGCGTATCCCTTGTGGATAGTCCTGAAATGCCCTAAAAGAAATCAGAATACGACGATAACAGGACACCCATCCTTGCGGTACTGAAAAGCAGCGTATGATATAGGGAAAACGGCGGCCGCCCCGTACAGAGCAGCCGTGGTTTTTGCTGTCCCTACATTTAATAGGTTGCCCAAATAATTTGATCAAAAAACATCGACATCCCTTGCTCTACACGCTATAATATAGATAATCTAATAAGAAAACAGTGC
>ERZ1026964.456-NODE-456-length-12055-cov-4.267417_pt1 | contig 12055 bp, 8 predicted proteins | sample MGYA00519565_ERZ1026964 | MGnify/ENA primary metagenome ERZ1026964 (study PRJEB26926, sample SAMN06164476) | human gut metagenome | biome: ENVO:00009003; feature: ENVO:2100002; material: ENVO:00002003 | host: Homo sapiens | place: USA | collected 2012 ...
CCGGGCAGAGCGGTGGGAACCTCAAAGTCGAAGTAGGGGATCTTCTTGGTGGGAGCCTCGTTGATGGCACCGCTCAGGATGGCGTCGATGATGCCGCGGGTGTCCTTGATGGAGATGCGCTTGCCGGTGCCGTTCCAGCCGGTGTTGACCAGATAAGCCTTGGCGCCGCTCTTCTGCATCTTCTTGACCAGCTCCTCAGCGTACTTGGTGGGGTGCAGCTCGAGGAAGGCCTGACCGAAGCAGGCAGAGAAGGTGGGGGTAGGCTCGGTGATGCCGCGCTCGGTGCCGGCCAGCTTTGCGGTAAAGCCGGACAGGAAGTAGTACTGGGTCTGCTCCGGAGTCAGGATGGAGACCGGGGGCAGGACGCCGAATGCATCAGCAGACAGGAAGATAACATTCTTGGCTGCGGGTGCAGAAGAGATGGGGCGGACGATGTTCTGGATGTGGTTGATGGGGTAGGACACACGGGTGTTCTCGGTGACAGACTTGTCAGCGAAGTCGATGTGGCCCTCGGCATCCAGAGTGACGTTCTCCAGCAGAGCGTTGCGCTTGATGGCGTTGTAGATATCGGGCTCGGAGTCCTTGTCCAGGTTGATGACCTTTGCGTAGCAGCCGCCCTCGAAGTTGAAGACGCCGTTGTCGTCCCAGCCGTGCTCGTCATCGCCGATGAGCAGGCGCTTGGGGTCGGTGGACAGGGTGGTCTTGCCGGTGCCGGACAGACCGAAGAAGATGGCGGTGTTCTCGCCGTTCTTGTCGGTGTTGGCAGAGCAGTGCATGGAAGCAATGCCCTTCAGCGGCAGGAAGTAGTTCATCATGGAGAACATACCCTTCTTCATCTCGCCGCCGTACCAGGTGTTGACGATGACCTGCTCCTTGCTGGTGATGTTGAACAGCACAGCAGTCTCGGAGTTCAGGCCCAGCTCCTTGTAGTTCTCGACCTTAGCCTTGGAAGCGTTGTAGACAACGAAATCAGGCTCGAAGTTCGCCAGCTCCTCAGCGGTGGGCTTGATGAACATATTGGTGACGAAATGTGCCTGCCAGGCCACTTCCATGATGAAGCGGACGGCCATGCGGGTGTCCTTGTTGGCGCCGCAGAAAGCATCCACGACGTACAGGCGCTTGTTGGAGAGCTCCTTCTTGGCGATCTCCTTCACAGCTTCCCAAGCTTCCTGAGAAGCGGGGTGGTTGTCGTTCTTGTACTCGTCGCTGGTCCACCACACGGTGTCCTTGGAGTTCTCGTCCATGACGATGAACTTATCCTTGGGGGAGCGGCCGGTGTAGATACCGGTCATGACGTTGACAGCGCCCAGCTCGCTGACCTGGCCCTTCTCGTAGCCTTCCAGTTCGGGCTTGGTCTCCTCCTCGAACAGCTGCTCGTAAGAGGGATTGTACACGATCTCGGTCGTGCCGGTGATACCATACTTGCTCAGATCCAACTTTGCCATGATACTTATACCTCTTCTTTCGTTCAGGTCATTGCCCCGCGCGCCTGCGGCAAGCCGCCCTCAGCCAAAAGGGCACCGCAGCGGGACGATGAAAGAAATACAGATGCGTATTCTCCTGTATACCATTATACATAAATTGGGGCCGAAATCAACCGGCGGGGCGGTTTTCTTCGGGTAAAAGCAACAAATCTTATTAAGAATCCGGGGTATTTGAGACAGTTTCGTAAAAATCTTGGCCCGTTTGCCTGCACAAATTAAAGATTTTATGCCAAAAACAAATCTTTGATAAAATTTTATCGATTTGGGATACAAGGAGCGGAAATCAGGAGAGAAGAGGCTGCAATTTTGGGCCGCGAAAAAACGTATTATAAGTAGAGACACAAAATATTTGTGGATATTTTGCGATTTATCTGGAAAAAACGCACAACTTATGATATACTGAGCCAGTCTGACCCGCGGCCATGAGCCGCCAGCATGGAGAAACAACGACGATGAAGACGCTTTACATATTTCTTACCCGCTCCGGCACCCTGCTCTCGAACCTCGTGTACAGCCTGACCGGTGCGCAGTACACCCACATCTCCCTCGCCTTCGACGAGGACCTGAGTACCCTCTACAGCTCTACCCGCAAGAATGGTTATACCATGTTCCCCGCAGGTCCCAGCCGGGAGTACCTGAACCGGGGCGTGTTCCTCATGCGGGAGAACATCCCCTGCGCCCTCTACGCGTTGGAAGTGACGGACGAAGCCTACACCCGCGCCAAGCGCCGCACCCAGCACATGATGCACCACGGTGAGCTCTACCGCTTCAATTCGCTGGGTCTGCTGCTCTGTTGGATGCATATCCGCTGGCAGCGCCGTCGGCATTATTTCTGCTCCCAGTTCGTCAGTGAGGTGCTCCAGAAGAGCGGTGCGCTGGAGCTGCCAAAGCCCAGCACCCTCATGCACCCCAGCGATTACGCCGAGCTGCCCGAGCTGCGCTGCCTCTACTGCGGTACGCTGGCCGGCCTGCCCCAGCGCCAGAGCATGGAGATGGGCGAGGTGGAGAGCGTCATGGGCCTTTACCTGAACGTCCTTCTGGGGGCTGTGAAGGGCAGAGTGCGTCGGCTGTTCTGATCTTTTCGAAATTTTTGCCGAAAAATTGAAAATGCCTGTTGACAAAGCGGGTACGCTGTGCTAAAATAATCGAGTCGGGAACAACACCCGATGCAATGGTAGTATGGCCCGTTGGTCAAGCGGTTAAGACAGAGGCCTCTCACGCCTTTAACATCGGTTCGATTCCGGTACGGGTCACCATTTTATAGTAGTAAAACGGTCATGTGCCGTTTTATATAGATGCCTCTTTAGCTCAGTCGGTTAGAGCACCTGACTGTTAATCAGGGTGTCGCCTGTTCGAGTCAGGCAAGAGGCGCCAGCAAAGCGATGGAAATTTTCCATCGCTTTTTTCTTTTTCCTGTTCCGGTGCGGCTTTTGTTGACAGAAAATGCGGCGGGGGATATACTTATAAAAAACGAACTGCTCAGGCCGCCTGCGGCGTCCAGCTCTCCGGATAGGAGAGCCCTTGGCAAAACCGAAAACTTACCCTTTTCGCCAGAGCCTCCCCTATTAGGGGAGGTGGCACAGCGTCAGCTGTGACGGAGAGGTTGAGGAAAAATGCGCCTGATGAAAAAGGAGAAAAGTATGAAACAGATCATTCTGACGGGCGACCGCCCGACGGGCCGGCTCCATGTCGGCCACTATGTCGGCTCTCTGAAGGAGCGTGTCCGGCTGCAGAACTCGGGCAAGTTCGACGAGATCTATATCATGATCGCTGACGCACAGGCCCTCACCGACAACGCCGACAACCCGGAGAAGGTGCGCCAGAACGTCCTGCAGGTCGCTCTGGACTATCTGGCCGTGGGCATCGACCCCGCCAAGGCACACATCTTCATCCAGTCCATGGTGCCGGAGCTGACCGAGCTGAGCTTCTATTATATGAACCTCGTCACCGTCTCCCGCCTGCAGCGCAACCCCACCGTCAAGGCGGAGATCCAGCAGAAGAACTTCGAGTCCAGCATCCCGGTGGGCTTTTTCACTTACCCCATCAGCCAGGCTGCGGACATCACCGCCTTCAAGGCCACTACCGTCCCCGCAGGCGAGGACCAGCGCCCCATGATCGAGCAGTGCTGCGAGATCGTCCATAAGTTCAACGCCGTCTACGGTGAGACTCTGGTGGAGCCGGAGATCGTTCTGCCCCAGAACAGCGCCTGCCTGCGCCTGCCCGGCACCGACGGCAAGGCCAAGATGAGCAAGAGCCTCGGCAACTGCATCTACCTCTCCGACGAGCCTGAGGACATCAAGAAGAAGATCATGTTCATGTACACCGACCCGAACCATCTGCGCGTGCAGGACCCCGGCAAGGTGGAGGGCAACCCCGTCTTCATCTATCTGGATGCATTCAGCCGCCCGGAGCACTTTGCCGAGTTCCTGCCCGAGTACCAGAACCTCGACGAGCTGAAGGCACACTATCAGCGCGGCGGTCTGGGCGACGTGAAGGTGAAGAAGTTCCTGAACAGCGTCATGCAGGCTGAGCTGGAGCCCATCCGCAACCGCCGCAAGGAGTGGGAGCAGCGCCTGCCCGAGGTGGTCGAAATTCTGAAAGAGGGCAGTGCTGTGGCCGAAAAGACCGCCGCCGCCACCCTCGCCGAAGTGCGTAAGTCCATGAAAATCGATTACTTCACGGATGATAATCTGCTGAAATAACAAAGCGTAAATAAAAATCCCCTCTGCCAGACGGCGGAGGGGATTTTTTGTATCTTACGTTACAGCTTACAGGCTGCGGTTCTTGATCTCGGAAGTGACCTTTGCGATGAACTCATCCACTTCCATCGTGGTGGTCTCGCCCTTGCGGTCACGGACGGAGACGTTGCCGGCCTCGGCTTCCTTGGCGCCCAGGACCAGCATATAAGGCACACGGTCCACCTGCTGTGCAGCGCGGATCTTGTAGCCGATCTTCTGGTTGTCGTCGTCCAGAGCCACACGGACACCGGCCTCCACCAGCTTCTCGGTGATGGCCTCGGAATACTCGAGGGTCTTCTCGGAGACGGGCAGAACCTTGACCTGAACAGGAGCCAGCCAGGTGGGGAACTTGCCCTTGGTCTCCTCGATGAGGTAGGCCATGAAGCGGTCGAGAGAGCCCAGGATCGCACGGTGCAGAACAACGGGGGTCTTCTCGGTGCCATCCTTGTCCACATAGGTCAGGTGGAACTTTGCGGGCAGGCAGAAGTCCAGCTGGCAGGTGGACAGGGTGTACTCAGCGCCGACAGCGGGCTTGACGTTGACGTCCAGCTTCGGGCCGTAGAAAGCAGCCTCGCCGATCTCCTCGGTGAAGTGGATGCCCAGCTCGGTCAGAACCTCGCGCAGAGCGTTCTCGGCGTGGTTCCACATGGCGTCGTCGTCATGGTACTTCTTCTTGTCGGCGGGGTCGCGCAGGCTCAGCACGCAGCGGTAGTCGGTGATGTTGAAGTCCTTGTAGGTCTCGAAGATGAGGTTGCAGACATCAGCGACTTCGCTCTTGATCTGCTCCGGAGTGCAGAACAGGTGAGCGTCGTTCTGGCAGAAGTGACGGCCGCGCTCGATGCCCTTCAGGGTGCCGGAGGACTCATAGCGGAAGTCGTGTGCGATCTCGCCGATGCGCATGGGCAGGTCGCGGTAAGAGTGGGGACGGTTTGCGTAGATCATCATGTGATGGGGGCAGTTCATCGGGCGCAGGACGTAGCTCTCGCCCTCCATCTCCATAGCGGGGAACATATTCTCGCGGTAGTGGTCCCAGTGGCCGGAAGTCTTGTACAGATTCACGGTGCCGATGCAGGGAGTCATAACGTGCAGGTAGCCGCGTGCACGCTCCTTCTCCTTGATATAGTTCTCCAGCTCCTGCCAGACGGTGTAGCCTGCGGGCAGGAACATGGGCAGGCCGCGGCCCACCAGGTCGTCGGTCATGAACAGGCCCATCTCCTTGCCGATCTTGCGGTGGTCGCGCTCACGGGCCTCCTGCTGCTCCTTCTCCCAGGCGTCCAGCTCCTCCTGATTGTGGAAAGCCACGCCGTTGATACGGGTCAGCATCTTGTTCTCTTTGTCGTTCTTCCAGTATGCGCCGGACTGCTGGGTGATCTTGAAAGCCTTCAGAGCCTTGGTGTAGGTCAGGTGAGGTCCGATGCACATATCGACGTACTCGCCCTGCTGGAAGAAGCTGAACTCGGTCTCGTCGGCCAGGTCAGCCATGTGCTCGATCTTGTAGTGCTCCTGGCGCTCCTCCATCAGCTTCACAGCCTCGTCACGGGGCAGGATGAAGGGCTTGATGGCCAGATTTTCCTTGCAGATCTTGCGCATCTCTTTTTCGATGTTGGCCAGATCATCATCGGTGAGCTTGGTGTCGCCCAGATCGACATCGTAGTAGAAGCCGTTCTCGGTGGCGGGGCCGAAGGCGAAGTCAGCCTCCGGGTAGAGGCGCTTGATGGCCTGAGCCATGACGTGGGCTGCGGTGTGACGGATAACGTGCAGTTCCTGGTCCTGCGGGCACTCGTCCACATGACCGTCCTTATAGATGATCTTCATGGTGTTACTCCTTCTTGACATGAAAAATGCGTTTGGTATAACAAAAAAGACGCTTCACCCCGCATTTGCTCTACGGGATGAAGCGCCTTTGAAAGATCCAACTGCGTTCCACGGTTCCACCCGAATTGCGTGCTGCTGCACGCCACTCGCTGTGCTGTAACGGGCGCACCCGGCAGAGGTTCACCTCTGCACTCTGCGGTGGTAGAAGTCCGGCACATGGCAGGCTGCTTGCAGCGCGTCCTTCCGGACGGCAGCCCTCTCTGCGGCATGGAGAACGGGACTTCGGTTTGTCCGCATCATCGTTTTGGGACATTTGATTTTGACGCACCGGCGGCAGAAAACCTGCGCACACTGCGCATCACAGGATGAAACTATAGATGATTGTAGCACGAGAAACGGAAAAAATCAAGGGCTGTGCGCTGGAAAATGAAAGAGGATCAGTGGTGCAGCCGCTTCCCCCAGCTTTCCGTATACTCCGACAGCAGCTTCTCCGTCACAAAGAGCTGGCTGCTGTAGAGGCCATGGGTACCGGAGAGCATATAACAGACGCCGCAGCCCAGCGCGATCAGCTCCAGCCCCACGCCGCCGAACAGCTCATAGGCCAGCAGGATGGAGGGGATGAGGGTGTTCGTCGCGCCGCAGAACACCGAGACGAGGCCCACGGCGGCGGAGAACCCGGCGGGGAGGCCCAGCAGCGGGCCGAATGCACAGCCGAAGGTCGCACCGATGTAGAAGCTGGGGACGACCTCGCCGCCCTTGAAGCCCGCCGAGAGGGTCAGGGCGGTCAGCAGTATCTTGCAGATAAAGTCCCACGGCAGGGCCTGCCCCTGCTCCACGGCGGCAGTGATGACGCCCATGCCCGCGCCGTTGTACCGCCCTACTCCCATCAGGTAGGACAGGGCCACCACTGCCGCGCCGCCCACGACGGCCCGCACCCACGGGTTGGGCAGACGGCGGGGCATTTCGTGCTCCATGGTGTGGAGCAGCCAGCAGAATATCCGGGCCACCAGCGCACAGGCAACACCCAGCACAGCCACCAGCAGAGTAGAATCAATGGAAAGCGCCGGTGCGGTCAGCTCAAAATGGGTAGGAGAGATGCCGCAGGCCAGCGAGACGCCATAGGCGATGAGGGCAGCGGCGAAGCCGGGAACAAAGGCCACCGAGAACGCGAGGCCCACATCCTCCACCATGATGCCGAAGAGGGTCGCCGCCAGCGGCGTGCCGAACAGCGCCGAGAAGAACGCCGCCATGCCGCAGGCCGTGGCCGTGCGGCGGTCGTGGTCGGAGAAGCGGAAGAGCTTTGCAATGTTGTAGCCGATGCTGCCGCCCATCTGCAAAGCCGCGCCCTCGCGCCCGGCCGAGCCGCCGCAGAGGTGGGTGAGCACCGTGCCGAAGAAGATGGCCGGCACCAGCAGCGGGCTGACGCTTTCGCCGCTGTGGACGGCGCGGATGACGTTGTTCGTCCCCATCCCTTCGCAGCCCGTTACCTTATAAAGTGCCACGATGGCAAGACCTGCCACCGGCAGCAGCCAGAGCAGCCAGATGTGCTCGGCCCGCCACTCGGTGACATGCTCCACGGCCAGGTGGAACGCTGTGCCGACGGCACCGCAGACGAGGCCGGTGGGGACGGCCAACAGCAGCCAGCGGGCCAGAATGGCCGCGACGGCCCGGAAGGAATAAAGCTCCTTTTTCAAAAATTCTTTCATGATAACACTCCTGTGTTTTTTATATCCTGCCCACAAAGATAGCACGACGGACGGGCGCTGTCAAGAAACGCCAAAGCCCCGCTCCCTTGTGCGAAGGAGCGGGGCTTTGAGCTGTGTTTGGAATTATCAGAAAAAAGGAAAAAGGAGAACAATATATCCACGCCGTCTCGGCGGGATAGCGATGAAATCAGGGGGGACGCTTACTCGACGTCCTGCAGGGCGGCAAAGTCCTCTTCGCCGGTGCGGATCTTGACCACGCGGGTCACATTGTAGACGAAGATCTTGCCGTCGCCGATGTGGCCGGTGTAAAGTGCCTTCTTGGCGGCCTCCACCACGGAATCGACCGAGATCTTGGAGACGATGACCTCGACCTTGATCTTCGGCAGGAGGGTGCTGTCCACAGGCACACCACGGTATTTTTCAGTGGTGCCTTTCTGGATGCCGCAGCCCATGACCTGCGTGACCGTCATGCCGGTGACGCCCAGATCGTTGAGGGCGCTCTTAAGCTGGTCAAATTTGGAGAGCTTTGCAATGATGGACACTTTGTGCATCCCGGTGTCGTAGATGCCGTCGTGGATGACAGCAGGCTCACGCACCACAGGCACAGCGGCGTCCATCTGCTTTGCAGAAGCTTTGGAAGCGTCGTCCTCGCCGAGGTCGGTGTTCTCGTTGGGGACCATGGCGGCAGAGTTTGCATCGGAGATGGCGAAACCGGCGTAAGCGGAAGCCAGACCGTGCTCGTGGATGTCCAGACCGTCGATCTCCACCTCAGCGGGAACGCGGAGACCGATGGTTTTGTCGATGACTTTGAAGATGACGAACATGACGGCCAGAACATAGGCATCGACCACGATGAGGCCCAGCAGCTGGATGCCCAGCTGGCTCAGACCGCCGCCGTAGAACAGGCCCTTACCGACACCGTTGCCGCCGTCGGAGAAGAGGCCCACGGCAATGGTACCCCAGACGCCGTTTGCAAAGTGGACGGAGACAGCGCCCACGGGGTCATCGATCTTCGCAATGTTATCGAAGAACTCGACGCTCAGCACCACGAGGATGCCGGCCACAAAGCCGATGAAGAAAGCGCCAAAGGGAGAAACGGTGTCGCAGCCTGCGGTGATGGCGACCAGACCGGCCAGAGAGCCGTTCAGGGTCATGGAGACATCCGGCTTGCCGTACCGCTTCCAGGTGAAGAGCATGGTCGCGCAGGTGGCCACAGCCGCCGCAAGGTTGGTGTTGAAGCAGACCAGACCGGTCAGGGTCATGGTCTCATCGGTGGAAAGGCTCAGGGAAGAGCCGCCGTTGAAGCCGAACCAGCAGAACCAGAGGATGAACACGCCCAGAGCACCGGCGGTCAGGTTGTGGCCGGGGATGGCGTGGGGATTGCCGTCCTTGTCGTACTTGCCGATGCGGGGACCCAGCAGAGCCGCGCCCAGCATGGCGATGACGCCGCCGACGTTGTGGACGGCTGCGGAACCGGCAAAGTCATGGAAACCCATGCTCTGCAGCCAGCCGCCGCCCCACATCCAGTGGCCGCAGATGGGGTAGACCACCAGCGAAATGGCTGCGGAGTAGACGCAGTAGGCTTTGAAGTTGGTGCGCTCGGCCATGGAGCCGGAGACGATGGTGGCTGCCGTTGCGCAGAAGACAGTCTGGAACACGATGTACACCCACAGCGGGATGTCGAGGCCCAGATGAGAATAATCACCCTGAATGAAGGGGTCGAACCCGCCGATGAGAGCGCCGGTGCCGCCGAACATCAGGCCGAAGCCGATGAGCCAGTAGCAGGGCGTGCCGATGCAAAAATCCATCATGTTTTTCATGAGGATATTGCCGGTGTTCTTGGCGCGGGTGAAGCCTGCCTCGCAGAGCGCGAAGCCGGCCTGCATGAAGTAGACGAGGAACGCTCCTACGAGCGTCCAACAGGTGTTGACGGAGCTGAACATGACGCAGATACCTCCCCAATGATCTGGCTGCCGGGTGCCAGCCCGGCGGCGCGTACACTCCGGCTGCTGCACCCCTCTATCTGCGCAGCAGCGCGGAAAATCCGGAAAAGGAAGCCCTCTATCTCTCCCTTGGCCGCAGGGGACAAGCTTCCCCCGGAAATACAAAAGGCGCTGACCGGATCTTCATCCGTCAGCGCCTTTGCTTTCGATGGCAAGAGTATAAGGCGGTTTGGTCAAAGTGTCAAGGGCTGGACGCTATTTTTGACATTTTACACAAACCGGAAAAGAAGGGGCAAAGAAAACTTTGGCAGGCATCATTTTTCCTCGGTGTGGCCCGCCCGCATTTCGACATGGAGCAGCAGGCTCATCAGAGCGCGTAGCGCGAAAGTCGCCGCCAGCGGGATGACCGACTCGAGGTTCTGCAGAAGGAAGGTCTTGGCAATCTCTGCCGACATGAGAAATTCCAATGCCGTCGTCAGGCCGGTGCTCATTTCGTGGTGGAAGTCGTACCGGTCGTGGAAAAAGGTCGTCCGCACATAGTGGTAGGTGGCCTTGACAAGGCTCGTCACGATGATGAACAGGCCGATGACCTCCGCCAGCCCCGCGATGAGGGGGACTGCCGATTCCAGAAAGCCCTCCAGCAGGTGGGCGATGTTCTCGTTCAGGTGATACAGGGCCGTCATGCTCTGGCCACCGCTCAAGCCAGCAGGCTCTTGATATAAGCGGCCAGCTCCTCGTCCTTGCAGGAGGCGAAGAACAGCTCGCTGAACTTCTCACCGGCGATGGCACCCTTCAGCAGGTCCTGATCGATGCTCTTGAGGCACTCGATGAGGGGCTTGAAGGTGGCGGCGCGGACGCCGTCAAGGATCTTCTTGTTGCGCTGCTCGGGTTCGACGCGCTCCTTGGGGTAGCCCTGACCGTGGCCGAAGCCGAACAGCTTCTCAAAGCAGTACTCGAGGTTCAGCTCACCGCCCCAGCCGAAGCCCTTAGCGAAAGGCATGGCCACGGCGTTGCCGTCGTTGACGTGGGCGAAGGTGTAGGCGTCCACGGGGTCCTCCACATGGCCGCAGATGACGCCGGGGAAGCTGTTCAGGGCCAGCATGGCGCCCTCGCCGGTGCCGCAGCCGGTGATGACGTAGTCGGCAGCGCCGCTGTTGAGCAGGATGGCGGCGAGGATGCCGCACTGCACATAGGTCAGCTGTGCGGCGTCATCGGCAGCGTACATGCCGTAGTTGACCACCTCGTGGCCCATCGGCTCCACGACCTTCTTCAGAGCGGCCTCGATGATGCCGTTCTTTGCGGCCTGACTGTTCTCGTTGATAAGTGCGATCTTCATGGGAAAGTCCTCCTGTTTTTATTATTATGACCAGTGTAGCAGATTCCGGAAAAAAAGTCGATATGGGAAACAAAAGAGCGCCGTGCCCGGCACCCGGAAGGCAGCGGACACGGCGCAAAAATGCCGGATATGGAAAAACTTACTGCGGCTGCTTGCCGATGTAAGCCAGGATGCCGCCGTCAACGTACAGGATGAGGCCGTTGACGAAGTCGGAAGCGGCAGAAGCCAGGAAGACAGCGGGTCCGCCCAGATCCTCAGCCTCGCCCCAGCGGCCTGCGGGGGTCTTGGCGACGATGAAGCTGTCAAAGGGATGACGGCTGCCGTCGGGCTGACGCTCGCGCAGAGGTGCGGTCTGCGGGGTAGCGATGTAGCCGGGTCCCATGCCGTTGCACTGGATGTTGTACTCGCCGTACTCGGAGGCGATGTTCTTGGTCAGCATCTTCAGGCCGCCCTTGGCTGCAGCGTAGGCGGAGACGGTCTCACGGCCCAGCTCGCTCATCATGGAGCAGATGTTGATGATCTTTCCGTGGCCCTTCTTGATCATGCTCGGGATAACAGCCTTGGATACGATAAATGGAGCATTTAAGTCTACATCGATAACCTGTCTGAACTCAGCTGCGCTCATCTCACACATTGGGATACGCTTGATGATACCTGCATTGTTTACCAGGATATCGATCACGCCTACTTCTTTTTCGATCTGTGCAACTAATGCATTTACAGCTTCTTCATTGGTAACATCGCATACATAGCCATGAGCCTTGATGCCTTCTGCCTCATAAGCAGCCAGTCCCTTATCTACCAGTTCCTGCTTGATATCGTTAAATACGATGGTTGCGCCAGCTCCTGCCATTGCTTTTGCGATGGCAAAGCCAATTCCGTAAGATGCACCTGTGATCAGTGCTACTTTGCCTTCCAGTGAAAAGTTGTTTAAGTAATCTGCCATTTTATTTTCCTCCGATAATATACTTTAATGATTTTATACAGCCGATTATTCAGCAGCGGCTTCTGCGGGGGCTTCACCGTCTTTATC
>ERZ1026964.475-NODE-475-length-11864-cov-3.213735_pt1 | contig 11864 bp, 8 predicted proteins | sample MGYA00519565_ERZ1026964 | MGnify/ENA primary metagenome ERZ1026964 (study PRJEB26926, sample SAMN06164476) | human gut metagenome | biome: ENVO:00009003; feature: ENVO:2100002; material: ENVO:00002003 | host: Homo sapiens | place: USA | collected 2012 ...
CCGCCACACATAATCACACAGTAGCGATGATTGTCTATACTCATAATTATAAATATTAGTTAGGCACCGCTAATATAGCAATTAATTCATAATTCCTAACCCTTGAATCGGAAAAATTCAAGGTCCCTAATAAAAACTTTTGGGATGAAACCGCTCACCACACAAAACCTTGTCGGGAGAAATAAGCCGAGATACAGGTGATTTTATGGGTGAGTTGGTTGAGCGTCATGAGTTCGCCTTGATGCCACATAAGCTCGGCCAAAGCAAAAATACGCGGAAAAATACGATTGTCAATCATGTCATCGGTCAGTCCGTAATCGGTCCATAATGCAGCGGTGATGCCCATCAGGAGCGGATTGTCGCGCGAAATCTCAGTATGGGCAGGATTGCGGAGATATGCGTCCGCAAGATCAAAAGTGCGGTCATTTTCATAGCCTCGCCAAGGAGTTTCGGGGAAATTGAGGTAGCAGTAGTAGTTCGGACTAAGCACAACCGGAAGGCCGAGCGACTTAGCTTTGTGTACTGCATCATTGCCGTGACCGCGATAATTCCACCATTGAATCACAGCGTTGTCTGGAAGCCTCGGGCCGGTATTATTAACTACATCTTCCCAAAAAACGGCCTTGCGACCTTTGGATGCGAGATGTGCCGCCATTCGGGTCGACAGCCACAGTTGCAGCTCATGAGAGTCAGCCAAACCCTCATGCTCCATACGGGCGCGACAACGGGGACAATTGTTCCAATTTTCTTTCGGCGCTTCATCGCCTCCGAGGTGAATATATTCACCGGGAAATAGAGCGCATATCTCATCGAGTATGGTGTAAAGGGCATTGAGTGTAGAATCGTTTCCGGCACAGAATATGTCGGAGGTAAATCCGGTGCGCGGAATCTCCGGACGCACGCCTCTGCACCCAAGCTCGGGATAGGCATAAAGTGCGGCTTCGCTGTGGCCCGGAATATCTATTTCAGGTACAATCTCAATGCCCCATCGCCCGGCATAGTCCACAATCTCGCGCATGTCGCTCTGCGAGAAATATCCCTGCTGTCCTTCGCCGTCAGCCACATATCCTCCGACAGAGGAGAGCAACGGCAAAGCTTTTATTTCAGGGCGCCAACCGAGTCCCTCGGTAAGATGCCAGTGAAAACGGTTCATTTTGAGCATGGATGCCATGCGTATATATTTCTTGACCACATCTACAGAATGCATCTGCCGTCCGGAATCGAGCATAAATGCACGCCAACCGCATCGCGGGGAGTCGCTCACTGTTATATTAGCGGCAATGCTATCGCTCTGCAACAACTGCGCAAGAGTGTGCAGCGCATATATGTACCCTCTGTAGTCGGCAGCTTCAATTACGGCATTATCGCCAGTCAAGTCAAGCCTGTAACTTTCAGGCTTCAGGTGCGAAGGGTGTGGTGAACAGAATATCCGAGATAGGGGAACGCCTGCGATTTCACGAACCATTTCATCGGAAGGGGCATTCGCATCGCCTTTAAGCGTTACAGACACTTGCCCCGGAGCCGGTAGTACAGCACCCTGAGTGCTGACGGACAGAGGTGTGGGGAGGAGATTTTGAGCGTTGACAACAACTGCCATTGCCACACTGAGTATCAGCAGTAAATAATGTTGCATTTAATTTTTGAGGTTTATTATGGTCATGCCGTCGCGAATAGGTAGAATAGAAACCTCCACGCGCGGGTCTTTAGCCACAAAATCGTTGAACTCCAATATGCCCTGAGTCTGCGCGTCGGCAGGGGTCGGCGTGGCGGTCACTTTGCCGTCCCAAAGAGTATTGTCGGCGATGATATAGCCGGAGGGGTTGAGCAGCGGCAGGAGCATGTGGTAATAGTCAAGATAATGACGCTTGTTGGCATCAATGAACACGAGGTCCCATTTCTCGTCAATCTGCGGCACTATGTCAATGGCATCGCCAATGTGAAGGTGCATGCGGTCGCCCCATGGCGATGCGAGGAACAGGGAGCGGATTTCGTCTTCCCACTCGTCCTCAATCTCCACGGTGTGGAGTTGGGCTGACTGCGGCATCCCCTCGGCCATGCAGAGCGCGGAATAGCCGGTGAAAGTGCCCAACTCAAGGATGCGCTGGGGGGCAATCATGCGTGTGAGCGTCTTGAGCATGCGTCCCTGCACATGTCCGGAGCACATGCGCGGATAGAGCCGGTGAAGATATGTGTGGCGATAGAGCCGCGCCAGCATGTCAGGCTCGGGTGAGATGTGGGCGGCTATGTATTGTTCAAGTCCGTTGTTCATGTCTCAGAGCAGTGTATGGTTTCGGCGGTGGCTTTGACGCATTCAAGCGGGAAAGATCCTTGGGCGGTTTCGCCGCAAAGGAGCATGTAGTCGGCGCCCTGCCAAGTGCCGAGGGCAATGTCGCTGAGTTCGGCGCGGGTAGGCTCGGGAGAGTGCACCATGCTTTGCAGAATCTGGGTGGCAATGATGAAGGATTTGGACGCGTTGCGGCACAGCTCGGCGCAGCGACGCTGGACAGCAGGGATGGCGAAAGGGGAGATTTGTGTGCCGAGATCGCCACGTGCCATCAGTAGGCCGTCGCATGCATCAAGAATGGAGTCCATGTGCTGCACGGCGAGCCGTGTTTCCACCTTGGCAAGCAGGCGTACGGTGGCGTTGGAGAGATGTGAGCGCACCTGGAGGATGTCGTCGGCAGAGCGCACAAACGAATGGGCCACCATGTCGATGCCGAGTTGCGCGGCGGCGTGAAGATTGATGCTGTCGCGCTGAGAGACGGCGGGTAGAGGCGGCATCCCGCAACCTACAAGGTTGACGGACTTGCGCTCGCCAAGGAGTCCGGGTTTGGTGACAATGGCGCGGTCGCTTGCCGTAAGGCGCAAATGAATCTCGCCATCGTCCAGAATCAGCTCAATTCCCTCACGGAGGGCCGGGCGAATGCCGGGGATGCTGATGCATGCCGGGGATGACGGGGCATCGGAGTCGCGGATGATTACGGACTGGTTGAGCGAAAGCGGAATATCGGCATTGTGCTCATGGACCGTGGTGCGCAATTCGGGGCCTTTGGTATCCATGAGGATGGCTACCCCGGGAGCATGCAGGCGCAGGGAGTGTACCATGGCCTCAAGCTGCTGCGGAGTGACATGCGCGGAATTGATGCGCACTCCTTTCATTCCGGCGGCGCATAGCGAGGCAAGAAGCCGCGCATCGGCACACTGCTCAGAGGTGAGAGTGGCCATTACTTTGGTGCGGTGTGTCATAATGTCAACGCTTCAATGGCAAGGCGGTAGGAATCCATGCCGAATCCGGCAATCACGCCGCGACAGGCGGGCGAAATCAGGGATGTGTGGCGCACGGGTTCACGTGTCCAGATGTTGCTGATATGCACCTCCACCACGGGAGTTTCAATGGCGTAGATAGCATCGGCAATGGCGAGAGATGTGTGGGTGTAGGCACCGGCGTTGAGCACCACTCCGGTGTAGGCGGGGTCAAAACCCACTTCGTGGAGGCGGTCAATAATGTCGCCTTCGTGGTTGCTGTGGGCGTACTCAATGTCAAGCTGCGGGAAACGCACACGCAGGTTGTCAAGCAGCTGCTGCATGGACTGAGAGCCGTATATGCCAGGCTCACGTTTGCCCAAAAGGTTTAGATTGGGTCCGTTGAGAATAAGTATTTTGCCTGTTTTCATAATCAAATACCGTTAATAGCGAGAGTCCAGATGGCTGCATGGCTGAGGGCCATCAATACGAGGAGCACCCAAGCCAGAGCATGCCGCGCGGGATAGGATTGCCAAGCGAGCCAAGCGGCAGAGAGCAGATAGACCGGGTAAAGCCAAATCCATACCTTGACACCGCTCTGCCCGGCGCAGGGAGCTGCGAGCAGCCACGGCATGAGTAAGAGCGGGAGGCACAGAATGACGGCAATGGCCGTGAACCAGCGCGGGGTGGGAGGTAATGTTGGCATCATGATGATTTGCGTGCCTCCTCCTCAGGCTGATGCTTGCGCCGCAGATATTCCTGAACGGTGACATGAATGCCCTGCTCAAGAGAGAAACGTGGGCTGAAACCGAAATCGCGCTGTGCGGGGGTGGTGTCGCAGTTCCAGTTGCGCTGGCGCATGATTTTGAATTTATCTCTGTTAAGAGTGCTGGGCTGCATTTTTGCGACGCCCCATTTCTCGGCCACTACGCTTGCGGCATAAACGGCCCACATGGGCAGTTTTACGGGTATTACCCACTTGCCGCCCAGTTCGCGTGCCACGATGGTGCGGAACTCCTTTTGGGTGTAGGCACGCGGCTCGGAGATGATGTATTTTTTGCGCAAAGTGTCCGGTGACTCAATGGCCTGAAACATGGCGGTGACGAGGTCTTCCACATAAATGAAAGTGAGCATCTGCTTGCGGAATCCCACGCCGAAATCCCAATGAGAGTCAATGCTCTTGATCATCATGAGATAGTCCTGCTCGTGAGGGCCATAAACGCCGGTTGGGCGGAAGATGGTCCAAGGCACATCGGCACTCATGTCAAGGAGAGTCTCAGCCTTGATTTTGGAAACGCCGTAGCGGGTGTCGGGCATGGGTATCATGTCTCCGGTCAAAGGAGCGTAATGTTTTTCATCGCCTTTGCCGAGAGCACTAAGGCTGCTCATGAAGAGTAACCGTTGCGGCATTTTGTCACTTTGGCGCAGGGCATACAGAAAATTGCGGAGATACTCGTAGTTTATGCGGTTGAAATCGGCAAAATTCATGCATTTGGTGGCACCGAGATTGTAGATGATGTAATCCCACCGCTCACCTTCGGGGAGGGCCTGCTGCAGCTCCGAGACCATGGCTTCGGGCGAATCGTAGGTCAGGGTGACGAAATGGAGACGCTCGTCGGTCAGCCAACGGCGGGATGTGGACTGCCGTACGGCGGCCCATGTGTCATATCCGCGCCTGATGGCTTCGGAGCAAATAAACCCGCCGATGAACCCACCGGCACCTACCACCAGCACTCGCTTGGTGGCATCGTTAGCAGCCAATGTGCTCATTCCTTAATGCCGTAGGCCAGATCGCCGGCATCGCCCAGTCCAGGAACAATGTAGGAGTGGGAGTTGATGGTATCGTCAATGGCACCTACCCAAACAGTGGTGTTGTCGGGGAAAGTCTCTTTAACGTAGTCAATGGCGACCTGTGAGGCGATGACGGAGGCCACGTGCACCTTGGCGGGTGTGCCCTTGGTGAGGAGTGCGCGGTAGCTCAGTTCCATGGATGAGCCTGTGGCAAGCATGGGGTCGGCAAGAATCAGGGTTTTGCCCTCAAGGGAAGGGGATGCGAGGTATTCAATGAATACATCAAAGATTTCTTTTTCCTTGTACTTGCGGTAGGCAGACACGAAAGCATTTTGAGCGCGGTCAAAATAATTGAGGAACCCCTGATGAAACGGTACGCCGGCGCGGAAAATTGTGCCGAGCACGATGGGTTCGTCAATAACGTGGCAGTGAGCAGTGCCGAGCGGGGTGGTGATGTCCTCTACCTTATAATTGAGTGTTTTGCTGATTTCATAAGCCATGATTCCGCCAATGCGCTCAAGATTGCGGCGGAAACGGAGCATGTCGGCCTGAACCTTAATATCTCTCAGCTCGGCCATGTACTGGCTCACGAGCGATGGCTGATTATCGAAATTGATTATTTGCATGTTGGTTTGGATTTCATTGCCACAAATATAACAAAAAATAAGCGCATCGTGCGCTTATTTTTGTGGAGATTGGAGGGCGGAGAGGAACTTTAGGAGGCCTTGGCTGTCGCCGGTCCGACACTTCGCACGCTCCGGGGCTTGTGTCGGTTGGTGGGGTGGTCCCTGTCCGCTAACTCCGCGCTTGCATTAGTTTCCGATGCTTCGGTTGAAAAAACCGCGCGTCCTGTGCTTATTTTGGTTGGCAGGGGTGAGAGGGTAATAAAAAAGGCGGCCCCGTGGGGGGCCGCCTGATTATAGAGAGTGTAAGTTATCAGAGTTTGATGAACTTGAAAGTGTAAGCCTTGCCATTGACAGTAGCCTTGGCGAAGTAAACACCCTTAACGAGGTCGCTAACGGTGATTTCGTTAGCAGCAACACTGCGGAGAGTGCGACCGTTGAGATCGAAGATGTCGATCTGAGCGTTGTCGGCAGCTACGCGGATAGTGTAACCTGCGAAAGAAATCATGCCTTCAGCATCAACACCAACACCGATTATACCATCATAGAGCTGCTGGTCAATAACGAAGGTGTGGTCGGCCTGGATATTGCTCATAGGATAGATGTAGCAATTTTCGCCACCGGGGAAGAGGTTGGTGCGCGGAACTTCAACACCATTGTCGGTGAGTTTGGTGAACTCATAATAAGAGTCAGCAACACCATGGTTCTCAGCAAAAGAGATCAAGAGGTAAACAGTGGCGCCCGGAGTAACATCGAGACCATCAGCATCCTCATATTCCAGACGGTTCATCTGGTTGTCAACGAATTCACCATAGACATTGTTCTCAGGAGTAGGATCATCGGAAGGATTGATGATAGTGAGCTTGTAGGTGAACAGGTCGTAGATGGCAGCGAGAGTGTAGTCAGCATCAATAGCATCGATGGTGTAAGTGCCATCAGTGAGCTGAGCGTCTTCACCATTAACGGTAAGAGACTTGAATACGGCACCCTCATTGCCGGTGAAGGTGAGGACAACCTTGCTGCCGTTAGCAACTTCAGTGCCTTCGGCGGCAACAGCAGTAGCTTCGCCATCGTTGACAGAGATGGTAACGGTGCCGTTTTCAGCGGTAGCGATTACCTTGAAGAGGTCGTTGAGACGGAGACTGATAGTCATGTCGCCTGTAGCGCGGATGGGGAACTGGTCAAGAGTATAGGTTGTTTTAACACCATCGGCTTCCACGATAACGCCAAGCACTTCAACACCTTCGGCAAGAGCGGGAACAACATTGAGTTTCTCGAAGAGAGTTACTTCAGCAGCTATTTCCTTACCCTTGGCATCGGTAACCTTGAACGAGTTTCCTTCGGTAGTGGGCTGAACGAGAGTGATAGCGGCAGTTCCGAGAACACGGTCTTCGTCAATCAGCTCAATGTCCTGAGGTGTACCGTTGTAAACGTAAGTCCACTGGCTAGAGTCGTAGGAACTGGTTCCCATAAGGAGCTGGCCGGGAACATCGGTGCCTACGGTGCCGAGGTTGCGGAGGTCGGTAGTTGAACCTTCTACAAGTTCAGCGGGCTTGTAGTAGGCGGCGAGGTTTTCGGGAGTTTCGGTGAACTTGAGATTATAGGAATCCATAAGCTCATCGGGAGTGAGTGCCTTGTTCCAGAGCTGAACTTCGGTGAATTCAACAGAGGTGCCATTGCCACCGATGAAGAAGCTGGACTTATCGGGGAGAAGACCAATCTTGTTGGTTACATCGTAATGAGAGATGGCCTTACAGTTCTTGTAAAGAGTAACAGTCTTGGCCTCTCTGTCAGCAACTACAGAAACGAATACCCATTCGTCATTAGCAGTACCGGGGTCGGTAGTTTCAGTGGCACTGGGCTGTTCGTTTGCATATCCGGAGTCGGAAGTGTTGCCACGACCGCTGAGGTTGAGTTTGCCGTCTTTGAGAGAAACAACGAATGCGCCGGTGGCATCAATGAACTGCGACTGTATGTTACCCATTATAGGACCAGAAGTAGTGTTCTTGATGTTGATCCACGCAGAATAGGTGAAGTTGTGGCTGCGGAGGTCGTTTGCATCGCAAGAACCGTTGGTGTGGCTGCCGAGGACGGCGTCGTCAATGCGGGATGTGTAGATGTTTCTGCCATTGGCGGAGGGCACGAGGAGAGCCTTACCGGGCTGCGGGATGTCTTCAAGGGTAACAGCAAAAGTACCATTAGCGTTAACGGTGACGGTGTAAGTGCCATCGGCGTTAGCGGGAACGATTTCATCATTGTAAGTTACGGAAGCAATCTGTTTGCCTTCGGGTGCAGTGACAGTGAATGTAACTTCAGTGCCTTCAGCCACAGCGGTGAGGTCGCTTACGTTAGCTTCAACAGTAGCTTCAGTATCGGCGATAGTTACAGTAAATGTAGGAGCAACAGCGTTAACAACGATGTCGTAAGCGATACCCTTTTCAAGGTTTGCAGCATTGGGGTCGGGAGTTGCAGTCTTATCATCGCTGCCGCAACCTTTCCAAGCGTTCTGGTAGATGATACGGATGCGTGCGGCGGTGCCGGCAGTTACATCCTCAGGCATAGTGAATGCCTGTGTGATGTCCATTACCTCGTCGTAGTTACCATATACGTTGTGAGTAGGAGCGGTGTTGCCAACTTTCTGAATGAGAGTGAACTCGCCGTTTCCGTACCAGTCAGCGAAGATGTAGGCAGCGTCAAAGCGCAAATCCTCACGAACGGTGGTGTAGCTGCCTTCGCCAAGGCTGTTGGCAACAAACTCAATTGAGAATTCGCTTCCGGGTACAGCTGCAATAGCATCGCTGAGCACGTTGTAGAGGCCGGGATTTGAGGAAGCGGTGTAGCTGATGTTTTCCTGAGCACCGGTTGAAGTGATAGCGGTGAGGTAGTTGGCATCGTAACCGGATCCGTCAGGTGCGGTGTACTCATAAGCCGGAGCCTTAGCCTCATTGAATGTGGCAGCAATGGTGGCGGCTTCGGTGAGAGTGAGCGCAGTGCCTTCGATAGCGTTGCCGTTAACGGTGATGGCACCGAGTTCGTAACCGTCAGCAGGAGTAGCTACGATAGAGAGTTCAGTGCCATGAGCAAGTTCAGAGCCTGAAGTAACGGCTTCTTCGCCGTTCATGACAACGAGAGTGCCGTTTTCTGGTTCGGTGATTGTAACAGCATACTTGTTGATGGCGAAAGTGGCGGCCACGGTGCATGCCTCGCTAACAGTGAAGCTGTAGGAGTCGTCTTCGCCAGCAGCGAGAGCAGCATCGTTGAGGGTGATAGCCTCAAGCGAGTAGTTCTCAGCAGGAGTAGCCACGATGGTGAGGGTTGTGCCTTCTTCAACCTCAGTGCCGGAAGCAACTTCGGTTTCGCCATTCATGAGCTTGATAGTACCGTTTTCGGTGTCAGCGACAGTTACGGCATAAAGTTTGGGAGCCGGAGCAACAGCGTTGACAACGATGTCGTAAGCTACACCGCCATTGATATACTGTGAATTGGGGTCTGCGGCCTCCATACCCTGATTCTGATCGCTGCTGTTAGTACCGGGAACGGACCAAGCGCTGGAGTATATAACGCGGATGCGGCTTTCGGTGCCAACGGGTACGTCGGCAGGCATTGTGAGAGCCTGAGCGATGTTGAGAACATCGTAGTTGCCACCTATGTTGTGGGAAGGAGGAACGGTGCCGTGGAACTCTACTTTTTCCCATTCAGACAAACCGTACCAGTCAGCCCAAATGTATGCGCAGGTGTAACGGATGTCCTGACGAACGGTAGAAGTGCTGTATTCGCCAAGGCTCTTAGCGATGAGATTGAGAGTGAAAGATTCACCGGGAACAACCTCTGCTTTGTCCTCAATGAGGGCGTAGATATTATCATCAGTGGGCTGTTCAGTGAAAGCGGCAGCCATGTCTTTTGCTGCACCGGTGGTGTTGATAGTTTCAACATATGTGTTGGTGCCATTGGTTTCAACATGACCGGCAGGAGCAGTATAGGAAGCAACCTTATCAACGAAGGTACCACCGATTTCCACATCTTCGTTTACTTCGTAGGTGAAGCCTTCGATAGGAGTACCGTTGACGGTAGCTGTGCCAAGCATGTAGCCACGTTCAGCATCACCGGCAATAGTGATAACAGTGCCTGCATTGACCTGAGAACCTGAAGTGATTTCGTTTTCGCCATTAAGCACCTTAATGGTCCCGTGTTCGGCAGAAGCGATGGTAACAGTGTATTTGGTAGGAGCGGTGACGCGGATGGTGAAGTCGGCAACCATACCACCGTTTTTTTCCAAAGTGTTATCGGAACGAGTGGGCTGTGGTGTCGGGTCAAGAATGTTGTAGTCAACAATGTAGCGAGCGCGGTATTCACCGGCAGGGAGATCCTCGGGAACAACAAATGAGAATCCGGCATTGGGTGTACCACTACCGCCATTAGAGAGTGTGGTGCCGTTGCTGTTGTGCCATGTGCCACCACCGTCAGGGTTGGAGTTGTAGTTGGAGAAACCAACAAGTTCGGAAGAAGCGGTGGGAAGATCGCTGCTGTTGAGTTCGTAAGAGAACTGGTAGTCCTTATTGTAGTCAATCCAGAGGTAACCGTGCATCCAAGAACCTACATAGTTGGCAGTAACATTCACAGTGGCTCCCGGAGCAAGTTCAGCAATCTGAGCGGTAGCGTCACGGTAGATGTGCTTTTCGGATGCAGACTGGAGGTCGGAGATGGTTTGCTCTTTTCCATCGGAAGTCAGAACAATGTTGGAAGTGTATCGTGTGTCAGTACGATTTATAACATTGTCGGCAGGATAGGTTTCGTATTCGCCGGCGGGAATTTCAACTTCAGTAACATTGATGATGTTGATCTGAATGTTTCCGTTGTGGTAGCTCATGAAGCCTTCCACATTGTAGGTCTTGCCGTCGGTAGCTTCGGGAAGGGTGAGGCCGAACTGGTTGTAGTAAACAAGTTCGTTGCCATCCTGAGTCAGCTTGGTGTTGGTGAGATCGATAGCCACGCCTTCAAGCTTAACGAAGTAGTTCATCAGAGCTGTGCCGTAAGAGTTGACTTCAGCGATGGTGATAGCGGTAGGATCAACCGGAGTGCCACCTTCGGTAACATTGCCGAGGGTTACGTTTGTCATTTCGGGGATTACATCCTTGTAGAGGGTGTAAGAACCTGTGACAGCGTCAAGCTGGGCACCGTTGGCGTAAGTGTCGTCGCTTGATACACCGTAGAGGAGCAGGAAGCTGTTGTCCTGACTTACATACATGTAGCGACCATTATGGTAAACGATAGTCATCGGAGCCTGAACGGTGAGGGTGTGAGTGAAATCGCCCAGGTCAATAAGCTCTTCAAGAGAAGAAAGGGTGTTGATGTAAGCGTTGAAAGTAGCAACGGAGCTGCTCTTGCCATCCACAACAGCGATAGCCTTAACTACAGTTTCACTTGAGATGGAGAAAGCCCCGGTGTAGAGAGTGCTTTCGGTGGTGGGATCGTCACCATTGGTGGTGTAGTAGATCTGAGCACCGTCGGCAGCGGAGATTTCCACCATGTTGTTGGCAGCCATCTTAACTACGGGAGCGGCGGGACCAGCAGCGGGATCTGCATCGCCGTAGTAGCTGATGGAGTTAACCTGCACGAAGCCGTTGTTGGCAGCAGTGCTTGCACATTCAAATACCAAACGATAGTATTTGTTGGCAGCGGGTTCGGGGATGGTGAATGTTACATCTTCCTCGGTTTTTTGAGTCGCAGTCATGTAATTTTCAGCTGCGATGGTAGTCTCAGGAGCTGTGAAATCGTTAGTAGAAGAGATTTCAAGCTTGAGAGCGGTGAGTTTGTCCTTGTCAATAGTCTTAATGAAAGGAATCATGTTGACAACGACTTTGTTTACAGAGGCAGAGATGGCAAAGTCTGTGGTGATTGTAGCCACAGAAGTGTTGCTCTTTTTGCCGCATCTCATGCAGTTCCAAGATTCATTGCTGTTGTTGTTGTTGAAATTCTCAACAGTCCATGTCTCGGAACTTTCAGGTGCACCCAAAATCCAAGAAGCAGTGTATGAGCTTACACCGGATTTCTGGTTTGCTACCACGGTTGTAATGGACACAATGGGGTCTTGGGCAAATGCCACCAAACCCACTAATGTCATTACAAACATCAGTAAAAGTTTTTTCATGTGTTTGTAAATTGGCTAATAAAAAAGTGTATATTTTGGACAAAGGTAAATAATATTAT
>ERZ1026964.480-NODE-480-length-11803-cov-4.394620_pt1 | contig 11803 bp, 8 predicted proteins | sample MGYA00519565_ERZ1026964 | MGnify/ENA primary metagenome ERZ1026964 (study PRJEB26926, sample SAMN06164476) | human gut metagenome | biome: ENVO:00009003; feature: ENVO:2100002; material: ENVO:00002003 | host: Homo sapiens | place: USA | collected 2012 ...
ACGAGATGCTCAGGAGTCTCGTGGGCTCGGAGATGTGTATAAGAGACAGGGCCATGAGTTATATATCTACTTGTCGAACATTGATTTTGAAGCGACCTATACGTATGTTGCCGACAAGGATTTCCAGATCAGCCTGTTCAGGGTATACTCCATCAGCTCCATGGATTCTCAAAGCCCGCAGATTTGTCAGATACAGAAGAACTGGATACAGTCTTTGAGAAGGCACTCTACACTGATTTCGGGTAGCGGAGAGGCGCAGCGAATAGAATTTATAGAGAAGCAGAAGAATATTATAGATATGCTCTAAAAAAGAAGGTGTGTCAAAACTGGAAAGTAACTTAAGCTCCCCTCCTCCCGGGAATTGAGATAGTACTGCATTATGACACACCTTCTTTTTTAGAACCGGCTTAATTCACAGTTCTCACACAGCGGTATTTGGGCCAGCTCACAGTTCCTCCCTGAGGCCATGCACCAAATATACCACTATTTTCTCCCACTACCCAATAATTAGCATCGCGATTAGTCAAGGTCCAGTGTACACCGCTAATCTCCTGAAAGCCATTCCCGGTCCAAGCCGAAGAACTGCCAAATCCCTGATTATCATTGCCTAAATTTGAAGCCCCCAAGCTAAGAACCAGATACATTTCACGCTGAGTGGGTAAACGCCAGTTACCCCCTTTAGCTTCACATATATTCTTCGCTTCCTCCCAGGTTTTGGTGCCACTGCTGGCATTTTCTATCTGGAATTTCGGTGCAACCTTATTCGTTGTACCCGGACTATCACCAGAAGCGAGTAGCATCGACGGATCCACACCTCCATTAGCATCACGGGAAACAACAGTAACTCCATCAGCAGATTTGATAAGATAAGGATACTTCGTTCCACTCTTGCTATTATCTCTTACGCAACGAAAATACTTAGTGTCATCAGCAGGCTCAGAATAAGGATAGCCTGTCGAGATTTCTAATGAGAACCGGGTAGCCGGACCCGCAGCTGTATAATAGGATGAAGACCAGTAGTTGCCAGTCCAGTTTTGATACCATCCATATATATTCTGACCGTTATAGTAGCTGTTATCCAATGCATTACCTCCCAAAGCATTTATGTATACATATGACATCAACAACTCGCTGGCAGTAGGCAGGCGCCAACCATCACCCACACTCCCGCATATTGCTTCCGCATCGGCGGCATTTCCCTGACGTCCCTTGTTACCAGCTTCCGAAGTGTACTTCCGGTTATCGAACCGAATCGGGTAAAGGTAAAAAAGAGGTTGTCCGTCAGTTGTATAAGATTTGACTTCAGATACCATTTGCAAGTCAATCGTGCGATAGAACGGATAATAGTCATCATTAACAGTATGCATCACATTTCTGAATGTAACTCTTATCATCCCGCTTTTCCCCTCTTTCCATTTACCGGCATGGAGCTTTAACCTGAAATCGTATCCCCGGTTCACCACATCATTTCCTTTACCATCATCGCCTACATCTACAACAGACTGTTGATACATTTTAGGGTCTGCATTCTTTGTACCTGCAATAATATCATTATCCGCATCAGGGCGGATCAGTCCGGTCCCATCATCACCGATGAGGTCCAGTTCTTCCACTTCCATAATTTCCCAGTTGTTATTGGTAAACAATTGCACATACTGTTCCGCACCCAGATGCATCTTATAGGTACGGCTGTTGGTAGTAGTAGGATAAAATCTGATAGAAAATTCCAGTTCCCCCTGATTGATGGGAAATTGTACCTGATCAAAATAGCCCTCTTTATCGTACAAATTGAATTTTATATAATCCTGGCGCCACCACCAGCCAGTGCCATTTACAGTACTGCCATCACCCACTCTTCTCGGATTGGGCTGCACGGTGAATGCCTGTACTCTTTCACTGAACGGCATCCAATTGTCTCTTGACAATAGCGGAATCCAACCATCAGTGGGGTACTGGATCACTGTTGCACCACTCTTCTGTTGAAGCTGTGCAGTTAGTCTGTCCATGGAAAACATCACATACATCGTCTGCGGCTCGATGGGAAGATCATCACCGTCAGGGTTTCTAATCGGGAAAAAGAGACCATTCTCCAATACGTTTCCGTATGCGTCGACAAACTTGATAATCCCCGGGTCTATCGTTTTCTGCGTCACCTTGATCTCATGTGTCAGCCGCCCTGCTACCAGCGTAACGGTTGCCGTACGGGTACCACCGATAATTTCGTTCTTATAATAAGGAAGCCTCAGCGTGAGTTTTGTGTCCTCATTGGCAATGCCCGATGCCGTAGTCGCCGCCCCTTCAAATGTGAGCCAGTCGCTACCCTCCGTAACAGAAGCCTTCCAGCCACCGGGACTATCGGTAAAGACATCTATAGCATAATTATTATTCTGATACTGGGTCGTAGTGACCTCTGATTCTCCCACTCCGAGCATATACTGCCCATTATAAACCACATCCTTCACTTTGTCACGGTTATAGTGTATCACCCTGAATTTCAGATTGGACATCACCGTGTAGGAATCCAGTGCTTCACCAATACTTGCATAGCCGGCACCCAAAGCCTGCGTAATGCTGACAACGTATTTATAATTTCGCTTCAGGGGCAGATATCCCACCAGTTCACCGACCTCCCCAGTCCGGGTAAAATCTACCCGGTAGAAAGTAGATTCTCCACTACCGATCTTCCCTTTCACAATTAAACAGACAGCATCCTTACGGCTCGCATTTCCATCTTGTGACGCTTCACCGGCATCTGCCACCGCGGCAGCCTCAAATGTATAAATTTCTCCATCATATGGAGTATTGCCGTATACAGGATAGCTGAGCACGAGTGCCTTTCCTACCTGCTTGCCATTGTCGGCAGGAATATTCAGTCCATCACCTGACGGGGAAGCAATGATCTGTCCGTCCGCATCCCAGACCGGAGCGACATATCCAGTCGTATTGTAATTGGCAAGAAAAACTTCCTCTACCGTAAAGTTAGATGCAGAATTGCGGATATCGATACGTGCCAGCATACGTTTCATGCTGATACCGGTTATCGGATTCATCGAGGGGTCGAGCTTCGCCACCTCTTTCTCTCCGTACATGGGAATCGGCATATAACCACCGGAAATCGATCCATCAGCCGGCCATTCACCCGTCAAGGTATGAGTCATCGTCTCCATCGCCTCGGCCTTGGTGGTCGTCCCCTTCTCAAAGCCCGGCACAATGCTGCTGAGTTTTTTATTCGCCACAACCACAATGCAGACCGATCCGGTAGTGGGAGAAAGCCTGGCAGAAAAATCTACCGTGGCAATATTATCAGCCAGATCCTGTGTCACATCTGTCCCCTCCGTCCACTCCAAAAATACCGCAGGCGATTTCGACATATCGAAAACAAGGATATCCACTGTCTTCACTTCATCTTCCTTTTTGGCTGCCCCTGCTCCGCTCATTGTGCGCGAAGATACGGACGGAACCCCCACATCGGGAACCGTAAGGCTAAACCGGACACCCTTCTCCGCTGTCGGGGGAATTGCATCAAACTCTTCCTGCATACATCCGGTCAGCCATACAGCCGCCAGCAACGTCAACAAGCGAAAATTCTTTTTAAATATTAAAGTCCTATATGTCATCTTTTCATTTCCTTTCTTAAAAATATACTACATACACTTATCGCTATGGCGCAATCAACGTCACCTTTACAGGCGGATTGTCGCCATTCGTATTGACCAGTGTAAGGGCAGCCGTTTTACCGGACGTTGCGTCAGCCGTGAAGTAGAAATAAACCGCATCGCCACTCACACCACTTGCTTCTACCATCGTTTCGCTATTAAGCAGTATTTTATTGGGATCCTCCACCTGGGATATCTTCCAGCCCCACCAATCAGGGCTACCCGAGGTAAACACAATCTTGCGACGTTGCATATTCCCGGTACCACTGTCATTGCTATCCAGTTGCACCGCCGCAGTCATCCACACGCCATCCCCACCCCATTGCCGTAGAGGTACCCGATGACGCAGATTACCTGCATTAATATAAAACCCCGTCCACCGTTCAGTTCCGGCTCCGGAATTAAATTCGGGCATCACGACATTGATATTATATGTATATACCCCTTCCGAAGCAGATACCTGGTTCATATGAACCGTTGCCCACGTCTCCATGCCGCTATCATCCAACAGCACACCAACCGGATACCCCGTATACGGATTCGCATCATAGTTCGTTTTCACCTCTATATTGACAGTGGCGGCATTACGGGCCGTCAGCACCTTGTTCTGCGACAATCTGAGATAATACTGTTTATCGAAAATCACATTTACCGGACTATCCGTCCACTCAAGCGGGGTGGCTGTAAACTGATAGTTCTCGTTCGATACCGTAATGTTATAGTTGATGTATTCGCCCGACTCCCAAGCATGCGGCTTTGCATCGACAATATCTTTGAGCAGGAATTCCCGCTCACCACAATTGGTGGTGATAATGATCTTAGCCGTTGCCGGGAATGCATCGGTCGGCAACATGAGGAATGTGTCGCCAATCAGAGTAGCCTCATCAGTAACCATCTTATTGCCAACGGGAATAGAAGTGATGTTTCCGGTTGTGACATCACTCCAGATAAAGTCGGGTTTGTTATGTTCTGTAGTGGCGGCCGGTATATCGGCTACGGTCAGTTTCCCGCTCGTCCCCACATTTCGGAATTCTATTTTCTCGATAGTCACCACATCGGGTGCCGGAGCCACCTTTTTGAATGTAAAGGTGACTTTGGTCAGTGTGTGATAAAAATGTATATTCACACCTTCAACCCATGCAGGCCCTGATACGGCTGCCAACACATCGACGTGACCGGATGCCACTGCATTGGCTGTATAGTTCAATACCATTTGTCCCGGATTAGAGAAATCCGTAGTGGGCGCATTCGCATCACTGAACGGATACCAGGAGAAGAATTTCATACTTGCACTTTGCAACCCGGGCCAGTATTGCAATGGCGAGATTGTAGCCGTCAGGTCAGCATTTACCCTGGCGCTCGCATTGAAGTATTGTTGGGGAACGGAAGCATTGGGAGTCAGTGAACCGAAAAGGCCGAATGTTTCTCCTTTCAGATCAGTATTCGAAGAGATAACCGTACCACGAGTGTCAACATTGCCGCCTTCTCCGATACGCTGCACAACAATCAATTCCTTATCACACGTCATCTCTTCTCCGATACACGAAAAGAGGACAGCCGAAAGAATAGCCGTTGCTATAATCATCCTGATATCATTTATAATTTTTATCATCTTACTTCTTTTCCGAAATTAAAAAAACAACCGGTGAAAGGTATCACATATCCAGATCCAGATCAATATCCTGCTTTTCACCCCAATCTTCTACCGTTACCGTCAGTATCTGAATACCGATTTTCCCTACACGTGCCGTTATCTGATACACGTTGTTCCGTCGGATCTCTGTAAAAGGCTGCGCCGTCGAGCCACCTTTATCATCAACCTTCGTTATGGTCTCAATCACTTTTTCAGTTATCCCGGTGATATCTGAAGGACCTTTCGGGACATTAGCCATACTGACAGCCAGCCGGTCGGAATAATCAGACTTGAATATGCGTTCGGCAGTATAGAACGAGCAAAGCAATTTCCGGTTTTTAGCTCCGGCAGCCGATGAATACGCCCACTTTTCCGATGTTGCCGCTGTCCAGGTGTCTGTCAATAAATCTTTTTCCGGCACGTTTTCCTTCACTTTCCCATAGTTTTTTGAAGAGTCGGCATTATCACGCGTGCCGTTGTCCACGTTTCCCATTACGAAATAACTGTCGTGAGAGAGATTGTGCAAGGTGACACTGGTGCTTCCGGCAGTATATCCGGTCACCGCTCCACCGTCTATAGCTTCGAGAAAGACATCGACCCGGGCTACGGCACGTTCGATAACCATTTCTACTTTTTGGGTTTCATCAGGCGCTATAGATATATCCCGAACTACTCCTATCATGGGCATTCCGGTCATAGAAATTATCTGTCCGCCACTATTCAGTATGTCAGAGATGTCGTAGAGCATATCTTGCAACGTCCAAAGACTGGCAATACCGTCGAGTTTACTTGTAAGGCTCTGCGGTTCGTTGGCAATAACTACGACCAGAATATCATTGCTGGAAGTCACTTCGAGAAGCTGCGCATCTATATCGGTAGCTGTTCCCGGAGTACTCAACAGGATGTGCTTATTCACATCCAACCTCACACCACTGGGCGTGCTGCCGAATACGATAAACCGCATGGAGCTTATCTCCTCCTGTTGATCCGCATCCCCATTATTCATCAGGTTGATGCTAAGTTGCGCTCGGGTAAGAACAGGCAACTCATCAGCTGCATCTCTGCTGCATGAGAACAAAAGAATAGTGGATGCCAGACAAATGATATGTAATAGTTTCTTTCTCATTCTTAAACTTCAATCCCGTGGAGCCAGTAAATCCAAGTGCCCACAACCAGACCGATCTGAAGGAATCCTCCTCCGGGGTTTTCAACAACAGTAAATATCAAGTTCCATTCACTCTGCCTGTCAAGGTATTCCTGGAAGGGAAGTTCCGTCCCATCGTAACGGGAAGTCGGCCGGGCAATACTCAACAGTGTCATCAGATTGTAGCTCCACACTTCGGCGCCGGTATCTGCATTCCTTATAATGAACTTATAATCCCATCCGTTTCTGTTAAGCAGACGCAGAGTGTTCAGGCGTGCGGACACAATCACATCGGGTATTTCACCCGGACCTGTATGGTAAGGCACATAAGTAACCGGTCCTTGTCCTGTAGGCTCGTTTTCCCAGGAATAAGCCGCATTTTCCGGTGCCTGAATTTCAAACGTATATTGCGTTCCATCCACTTCATCTTCCCCCTGTCCCATCAACGCGATATTAAACCGATTGGTGTCGCGTATCAGATTCACCGGATAAACTTTATGGCTGGTATTGGATGGCAGGTGATCCACTTCCACAACTTCTCCGAAGTAGAGGTGCTGGAACTCGAAATCTACAACGTCCGTCTCCCGCTTCAGGAATACAATGACCTGTTGGAGGGTGGTTGTTCCCGGCACCAGTTCATTACCTGCGTTGTCCGAAAGCCGGAACCTGCCGGACAGACAGCCGACAGTCAGTACCTTATAGTTTCCAAAATCGAGTTCATCAGTCAGCGACATCCGGTTTCCACCAACCAGCGCGGCAACCTCGGCTCTTTTGGTAAAGAGCAATTTATCATCGCTGCCGAACACAAGTACATCCACCGATTTAACCTGCGGATTGAAGGCATCCGCATATTCCATATTGTAGCCGAATGCAAATTCCAACCAAAGTTCGCACCGGGGCAGGTCTTCGCGTATACTGTCGCACGAAGCCATACATAGCATCGAGGCAACGATAAGGAACAGCGATTTAGTTTTTCCGAACATATCTTTTTCTTTTATGGGGCAACCTCATCGGGTTGCCGTTTATATTGTCAGAGACTTTGTCTTATCAGTCTCCGGTTATTTCCTCTTTAGGGGGCGCGCTCCGCATTTCATGCATTTCGGGTGCGCCGGAATATTTCAGTGCTGTTTTTGGGAAGCCTGTCACCGGCTTGTTTTTACTTTTTCCGGCGGTCTGTCCGCACGGGATATCTATTAAAAAAAGTACAGGGCAGGCAGTCCGCACTGCCCTGTTTTCTTTAAAGTAAAGCGTATATTTAGATCTCGAAATTGGTAGTCCAGTATATCCATGGAGCAACTTTAATCTCAAAGTGGAGATAAGCACCCAACTTATCGATATCTTCTTCTTCATCCGGATCTTCGGGACCACCGCCAGGGTACCACGGTGTACCGTTACCATTCACCTTTGTCAGTGTAAGCGTGTAATAGTTATTACGTACTACACCATATTTTCCATACTCCATGTGATCATTGGCTGCATTGTCATGACGAATCTCATAATAGTAATAGTTGAGACTCTTTGGGTACCAATAGATGCAACCTTCTTCTTTAGTCAGTTCACCGCCATTCGCAATATTGTTGGCATCAAGAACAGCTTGACTAAGAGAAGCAAAGTCACCCGGATCATTGACGGTAAGTGCAGGTTGTATCTGGGTATAGAACAGTTCACATGCCGAAACCAAAAGTTTTTCCTGGGCGGTTCTGTTAGCCTCCGGTTTAGCTACAGCAGATGTATAGGCAGCCAGCAAATCAGTAAAGCTCTTGAAGTTTACAGAGTTAGTTCCGTTAGGAAGGCGGTACCAGTCATCTCCTAAATTAAACTCACCGGCCGGCCAAGGCGCATACTTGCCTTTAAGCACCAGACGCGTAGCCGCACCAAACTTCTGAAATCCTTCATCCATCGTATTCTCGATGCAGTATCTGTAGTTCTCACCAGCAGTTGTACTTTTATTAACCCATTCTACTTTAGGTTCGCGGGTAGCGGCATCGAGCACATTCTTAACAAGGCCCGTAAGATATTCACTTCCACCCGCAGTCGTAAAGTTAGGATCGATTGTATAGAAGTTACTTTTTGTAGAATCCGGGAGAAGTATGAGACGACTCTGTAGTAGTCTTCTTTGCAAACGGAAACAACAGAGAGTTGTAATAGTCAACAGTCCAATTTCCAAAATCAAACTGTCCAAGACTTCTGTCTGTTATATCTTCAAAAGGTCCAACTTCTAATGGACTACCAACCATAACCTCCAACTTGGCTGCAAGACGTTCTATCTCAAGAGTAGCCGGATTACTTTTCGCTGCATTCAGAGCTTGGGCTTCCGTCTTATAGTCTTTGGCCAAAACAATCTTGTCCGATACATCGAGCAGGCATTCATCTTTCCATGCATGATTGGCAGGGTCTGCATCGGAATCATCGAAGAATCCGGCATTAATCATTGCACAACCATCGGTATGCACCACCTCCTCTACAAGATAAGCATTGCTGGGCTGGTTAGTCTTTGTAGGAACTGTAATCATAGCATTGATGGTAGCATACGTTGCACCCGCTGCAATATTATCCAGACGATCCTTTAATACGGCACCCGGATTGGCAACAACAAGCAGGTACTTAGTATCCGTACCCACCTTAATCGGAGTATTCGGAGTGGTAACTCCACTATTCGTCCCGAAAGTACCTGCCCCCAATACCGTGACATACTTGGTTGCATCTGCGTCCTTAGTCACCGCCTTACCCGAATTGAATGTAATCACATAGAGCTCTTTAATCAAGCTCTCCGCCGGCAAAGACGGCTGTTCCGAAGAAGCGCGTGTCCCTGTCGTTTTAGGATTAGTCATACTGATTGACACATAAGCTACATCGTAGTCCTTTCCCCCGTCAACCTCGGGGTTTTCGTCATTCTCTTTCGAACAACTTGCCAATGCCGCAATGGCCAGCAACGAAACTAAAATAGATTTAATCTTTAGCATAAAACAAACATTTATTAGAAATTAATACATATATAATTCACTCATTTTTATTCCTCCTCTTTATCTCGGCAGCATTAGCCTTTTTCTTAGCCAATTCTTCCAGATTTCCCTTAGCTGCATCCAGTCCCGACTGTTCGGCAGCCTTCAAATACTTTCCCGATAACTCATAATCCCCTTTCATTAATAGTAATACTCCCATTGCATTGTTATATTCGGGCGAATAGTCTTCCGACTTTACCCTTTCCAGATAGCGTTCCGCAGAAACCAGATCATTGCGTGAAAGAGCGGCGGCAGCGGCATTCATATTGGCTATCTCACTTTCCGGATAGATACGGACAGCTGTTTCAAAAATGTCGATAAACTCCTGCGAACCTTTCGGATAGGTATTGGCCACCATGAACATCTCATTCAAACTCAGATTCTGCGGACGTTTCTTTATCACTTCTTTCGCTTCTTCCAGATCGAAATTCCTGACGTCGTAACCCACCCTGCAGATCGCTACACGCAACCCCGGAAATATATGCTCCAGCATAAACCGGTAAGGCACACCCGCATGAAGTTGCATCAACTTCGTCTCCCTTCCTTTCTCAATGGGAATATCCGTGATGATATCCAGCACTTCTTCTTTATAATCCATCTCAAACGTATCGAGCGCCTTTACCAGCCCGTCCCAGTTTTCACCACCGAAGATGATATAATACTGGTCGCGCGGGAAGTCATAGCGGGCAGCCAGATAATTGCGCAATGCCATGGCACGACCTTCGGACAAACGCTTATTCGCTTCCAGAGTTCCTTCGGGAGAAGCATAACCGATGATATCCAGACGCTTCACCTTCACACTGGCATCAGACTTCAGATCATCAATCATTGCACGAATCTTTGCCAACTCCTGAGGATTATTCATATATTCGGGACGAATGTTTACCTTATTCACCTCAAAATCCAGAAAACATTCTGCTTGCACATCCCGGCTCTTTATTTCTTCCACCATAGGCTCAACATAAGTCAGAGCCGGAGTCACAATGTACGGCACCAGTATACGTTCGAGTGTAACCTTATCAAAAGTATACTCCACATTCATCAATGTGCTTTCGCCGCAGCCACACTCGTCGCGCTGCACGTTCAGCCGGGCATTCGCCATCCAGGCCTCATAAGGCAACGTATATCTGTAGCGGATAACACCGCTCTTCTTCTTCTGATTTTTCTCTATCAGATAAGGTGCCTTATAACTCTTCTTCGCCTTAACGCTCATCAATGCCAACCTGCGTTCATAAACCAGATACTCGTTTTTCCCCTTGATGGAAACCCGCGGAAGGTCGTAGGTAGCGGCAGAAGAAACCAACTGCGGGATAAAGTCTATCCCATGAGATGATTTCACCTTCACATTATCCATCACAATATCAATATCTATATAGATAGTTTCCCCCAGTTGCTCCAATCGTACAGGTTCTATAGTAATATTCCCCTCATAAGAGCGTTCCTGAGCCAGGACTCCGTTCAGATTCAGGCATAAGGCAGCCAGCACCAATATGATGGATTGCATATTTCTTTTCATCCTTCTCATTCTATTTAATTACGTAAATAAGTGACACACTCGCTTTAGTAGGGCCCAGGTAGTTCTTGCCGGTATCTTTCAGTTTAGTGCCACACGTTGCACAGGGATACTTCTCATACACCATACGCGCATACCCCAGACCGATAGAAGCCTCTATACTCCAGCGTTTCCTCAATATCCATGAGTGCCCTATCGAAATACCGCCTCCATAAAGATGTCCCTGATAGCGCATGTTCTGCATGTTATCACTGACAAACGACCAGTCGGGCCATCCACCCACATTGAAGTCGGCATAATGCCCGTGTACCCCGATGAACGTACGGTTGAAGCTTTCGCAGAACCAGTAGCGAAGCTCCGGCTGTATACCCCAGTGTTTCAAACGAGTATCATCAAACTTCCATGGATTATAATTGACGGGGATATCCAACGTCCACTTACGAGCCAAAGCTACTTCCAGACCAAGGTTCATAGTAGTGGTAGCATCATAAAGAAGGTTGCTTTTCACAACAATCTTCTGAGCTTTACTTTCAGTCGGCAATAATCCCAATATGAATAGTATGCATACTAGTATTTTCTTCATTCAATTCTTGTTTTTATTTAAAATCATTCTATCGGCCGGATCGGTGTTTCACCGCAAAAACGTACCGAAAACAGCATAAAATCTCAGTATGCAAATATCGGGGTTATAAGGGAGATGGGAAATTGTATCTATTTCTGTTATAGGCACTAAAAAAACAAAGAGATAACTATTATAGCGAAAGCCCGGTAACAAAATTGCTCAAACAGGAAAAAAGGAGGATTTAAGAATATCCTTTTCGGTATATGATTATCAAATATCATATTGTTTCAATA
>ERZ1026964.485-NODE-485-length-11777-cov-4.311722_pt1 | contig 11777 bp, 9 predicted proteins | sample MGYA00519565_ERZ1026964 | MGnify/ENA primary metagenome ERZ1026964 (study PRJEB26926, sample SAMN06164476) | human gut metagenome | biome: ENVO:00009003; feature: ENVO:2100002; material: ENVO:00002003 | host: Homo sapiens | place: USA | collected 2012 ...
TTATATGAATGAGCAAGCTGTGTCGGACAAACGCATTGTTACGGCAAATGGCACAGGTTACTTGGAATTTGCTAAAGAATTGTTGCTATTGCTGGAGAATGATACGCCTGAACAAATAGAAATGTTTTACTGCTTCAACAAAGAAGGATTGGTAAAGCTGTTCAGTCAATTACCTTGATTGTATGGATTTGTCAGATTGGTTCAAAGGTTTTGAGAAAGTATAGCCCGACTCTCATCGGAACAACGAGCAGCCTTCTTTTCGGAATGTAGCAAGAATTGCGTGGATGGTGGTGTGCTTTCCATTTACAGGAAACTCTACAAGGATGCCAATGGAGATATGGATGTTTTCTTCCAGATGGCAAATGAATTGCCGGGAGTAAAAAGCGAGATTGTAGAGAAAGGTCGTGTCTATCATCTTATTGCCTGCCATATTTACATCCTTAAAAGTTACCCAAACCTGCAAAGTGATGCAGATCACGGTAATTAGGCCGGTTGCCACCTCATTATCCTAAAATGAGGTGAATTTTCTAACTCTTTGATTTCAAAGAGGTATATTCTTTTTGCAGAAATACAATATATTTTTAATATTAGTGTATTGCTTGTCGGATAAATTGATTTCACTTATACTGTATTTATAATAAAAAAGCAGTCTTGAAAAGTCAAGACTGCTTTTTTATTATAATGGTAATTCAATTCCCTCAATCAAAAAGTACGGTTTTTATTTAGGTCTATAACCATACATTAATGCGGCATTAATTTCAATAGCCCTCATATATCCTTTGAAAAAACTTTTTACTCTTTTCATCCTGTTACCTTTTTTTTAAAACGTTAAAAACTAATCCTTTGTATCTTTTACTTTGTATCGTACCCCCAAGCACGGAGGGCGTCATTTCCCATATCTTTGAGACCTGCTTTGATGATCTCCTTCAACTTCTTCATAATGTTATCCTTTCTTTGTTGATTAAAATGATGGCATTTATATTATTTAATGCCTATGCCCCAAGCTCTTACTTCGTTTTCACCCATCATAGCCAGGACTTTCATCACAATACTTTTTACCTTTTTCATAATCTCGTTATCCTTTCTTTCTATGTTTTACAACACAAAATTACGTGCTTTTGTTTTCTGTTGTATACTTATGAGGTCAAAATATACACTAAAGGGACAAATTCTTGATACAGGTCAAGAATTTGCCCCTTTTTATGAAAAAGAAGTTTCAGAAGCCCAATTTACGGAACTCGTTTTCGAAGTTGGGTGTAAAAATATCTTTTCCCATATTGGCTCTAATTTCGTCTAATGTCCAAAAGCGTCCTCCGGCCAGTTCCTCACTGGGGGTAATGGGACCATCATAAACGGTTTTGTGTGAGAATACCAGTTCTTTTTCGCGAGTGGACTCAAAAACATAATTAGTCAGCAGTTCGGGGGTGAAGTCGGTAATTCCGAGTTCTTCTTTCACTTCACGGTGGAGTGCCATTTCTACGCTTTCGCCCAAATCGACATGACCGCCTACTGAAGTATCCCATTTGCCGGGTTGGATATCTTTCCATTCCGGTCGTTTTTGCAGGTAAAGTTCCCCTTTGCTGTTGAATACGTGGAGGTGCACTACCGGATGAAGTTTTTTACTGCCGTCATGACATTCGCCTCGTGTGGCAGCTCCCACAATATTTCCTTGTTCATCCACAATGGGAAACATTTCTTCTTTATTGTCGCTATTCATACTTTGTTCTTTTTTGCCTGCAAAGATAGTGAAATAATAACTTAATAATCCACCTGGTGACGTTTCAAAAAAGCCACAGTCTTATGTATTTCTTTGTACATCACAATGTCTTCGCGGATGAAAGGTACTTCCTTGCGATAAACCGAGAGGAATTTTTCAATGTATGGAGAGCTTCTGAGCGGACGCCGGAAGTCGATACCTTGAGCTGCATTCATCAGTTCGATGGCAAGGATGTGTTCCAAGTTGTCCATGATGCGGTAGAGCTTCGTGGCTGCGTTGGCTCCCATACTGACATGGTCCTCCTGTCCGTTGCTGGACACGATAGAGTCGCTGCTGGCAGCATAGCAGTACATCTTGTTCTGGCTCACCATAGAGGCGGCGGCATATTGAGGAATCATAAACCCGGAGTTCAGGCCGGGATTGGCAACCAGAAACTCCGGCAGTCCCCGCAGTCCCATGATGAGCTGGGCGATACGGCGTTCGGAGATATTTCCCAGTTCGGCAAGGGCGATTCCCAAGAAATCGTACGAGATAGCCAACGGCTGCCCATGAAAGTTTCCGCCGGAGATGATACGGTCTTCATCCGGAAAGATGGTAGGATTGTCCGTCACAGAATTAATCTCCGTCAGCAAAACCGAAGAGACATACCGGATAGCATCTTTCGTTGCGCCATGCACCTGCGGAATGCAACGGAAAGAATACGGATCCTGCACATGCTTGCCGGGACGGGCGATGAGTTCGCTGCCCTCCAGCAGTTTGCGGAAGTTCTCGCCCGTTTCGATTTGTCCTTTGTGGGGACGGATTTGCTGGATGCAATCCATGAACGGGTCGATGCGACCGTCAAAGGCTTCCAGGGAGAGGGCGGCTATCAGGTCGGCTTTCTTGGAGAGGCGGAAAGCTTTAAGAATGGCAAAGACACCGTTGGCGCTCATGAATTGCGTACCGTTCAGCAAGGCAAGGCCTTCCTTGCTCATCAGTTTGACGGGCTCCCAGCCGAATTCATCGAGTACGCTGATTGCCTCGCGCTTCCGGCCTTTATAGTACACGTCACCCACACCGATAAGAGGCAGGAAAAGATTGGCAAGCGGAGCAAGGTCGCCCGATGCTCCCAAGGAGCCGCGGTCGTAGACAATAGGCATCACGTCGTTGTTGAAGAAGTCGAGGATGCGCTGTACGGTAATGACCTGCACGCCGCTGTGCCCCAATGAAAGTGCATGCGCCTTGAGCAGCATCATCAGTTTTATGATGACAGGACGGATCTCCTCGCCCACGCTGCAAGCATGGCTTTTGATGAGGTTCTCCTGCAAGGTGCCCAGTTCGTCGGGCGAGATGCTTTTGCTGCACAGGGAGCCGAAGCCGGTGGTGATCCCGTAGAGAGGTTCGGCGGATTCGGCGGTTTTCTTATCCAGATAGTCGCGGCATTTCTGTATGCGTTCTTTGGCTTCGGGAGCCAACTCAAGTTTCAGGTTCTCGTTGATGATGCGTTCGATAAGGTCGAAGGTCAGCTCGCCCGAACCGACATAGTAGACATTCTTCATACTTTGAGCTCCTCATTGATTTCGTCCAACAATTCTTTCTCTTTGGCACAGGCAAGGCGTTCCAGCTCACAGGCTTCGGCCTGCAGCTTGGCAACGAACTCTTTATCTTTGAGCGAACCGAGGTTGATGCGCACATTCATCAATGCCCCCAATACGGCAGAGCGGGCGGACATCATCGCCACGCAGGCATCGGTTACGGCATTACGATTGCCCAGGCGTGCCACATCCATGATGACAGTCATCAGTTCGTAGGCATTACGTGCCACCTGCATGGGCACGAGGGCTGCAAACTTGGTGGCTTCCTGAATGGCGGCGCTGCGGGCGGCCTTCTCCTCGTCGGTGGCTTTCGGCATCTTGAAGCAGGCAAATACACTGTCGTACGCTTCGGAGTCGCGGTCAATGTCTTCGATGAAGGTGTCTTTCTCCTGCGATGCCACTCCCGCAATATGCTGCATCAGCTCCTCGTGCGCCTCATAGCCTTTCTTGCCGACAGTGAGATTGGCTACCATTGCCGCCAAAGCCGAAGCAATGGCGCCATTCAATGCGGCAATGCTTCCGCCGCCGGGGACGGGGTCGCTGCCCGCCACTTTATTCAAAAACTCTTTGACTGTTAAATCGACTAACATGGGATTAAATTATTATTAGGTATTACACAATTAGGTATCAATTCGCTATTAACGCACCGCTAAAGCACCGGATGGAGTACGCCCTCCTTCACCGTAGCGTGCACACAATTCATGCCCACATAATAGGGCAGGAAATGATAATTATCCGTATTCAGCACCACGAAGTCCCCTTTCTTTCCCACCTCTATGCTGCCGATGCTGCCGGCACGATTCAAGGCGGCGGCGCCGTTCAGGGTAAGGGCGGTAATGCTCTCCTCGACACTCATCTTCATATAGATGCAAGCCAGTGCGATAGTGAGCGGGATGGAACCGGAGAAGCAACTGCCGGGATTAAGGTCGGTGGCCAGTGCTACGGCACAGCCGGCGTCAATCATCTCGCGCCCGCGGGCATAAGGTTCTTTCAGGGCAAAGGCGGTAAGAGGGAGCAAGGTGGCAACCACGCCTTTGTCCGCCATGGCATGGATGTCGGCATCGGAAGCGTGCAGCAGGTGGTCGGCGGATACGGCGGAAAGTTCCGCAGCCAGTCCCGCACCGCCCAGCGGCACTATTTCATCGGCATGGAGCTTCAGCGCCAATCCCATATCACGAGCGGCAGTCAGCAGGCGGCGGGACTGCCCGATGGAGAACACGCCCTGCTCGCAAAAGACATCGCAAAACTCTGCCAACCGGTTCTGAACGACGGCGGGCATCACTTCGCGAATGATGAAATCCACATAATCGTCCGTACGCCCGACATACTCCTGCGGCACTGCATGTGCGCCAAGAAAAGTGGAAACGATGTCCACCCGCTTGTGCTCGTCATTGTTCAGGCTGCGCATGACGCGGAGTTGCAGCAGCTCGGTCTCCTTGTCCAAGCCGTAACCGCTTTTTCCCTCGACGGTGGTCACTCCCATGACGCTCATCTGCTTCAAGAAGCCCTCCGCCTTGCCGCGCAACTGGATGAAGTTGCTGTTGCGGGTGGCAGCCACTGTGCTGACAATGCCCCCTCCGCGCTCCATAATGGACATGTAGCTTTCGCCCTTCAAGCGCCATGAGAACTCCTCGGCACGCTCCCCGCCAAAAACGAAGTGCGTATGCGAGTCCACAAAGCCGGGCAGAAGGCATTTGCCCCGGGCGTTGTAGTGCCAGTAGCGCTGATAGTATCCGTCGCGGTCCTCGCCACGATTAGGGCCTACGTAGGTGATGACGCCGCCGGTGACTTCCACCGTAGCGTCATCCATGATGCAGATCTCTTCCATTTCCCTGCCACAACGGGCGGAAAAGCCGATGGGAGTGACGACACGAGCGTTGAAGATGATAAGATTCTCCGTCATATTTGTTTCTGTTTCATTTAAAGTTCAGAACATTGATCACTGAAAGACAGTTGTGTGCTATTCACACGTCGGGCACTCACTCCATTATCCGGGCTTCGAGCACCTGCTGCATCGAGAAGTTCTCCAGTCCGAGGTAATAGGAAGCCGTATCAATCAGCGCTTCCATGGGCACAAGGCCGATAATCTCACTGCCCACGATGCTGACACCGTAGCGGCGCGCTTCGATGCGTACCAGTTCGAAGGCGCGATAAAGGGCGGTACGGGTATAGTCGGTCATATTGATAGACACCTGCGTGATTCCCCGGTCTTTCAACTCCACTCCCATGGCCTTGCAATAGCGCAGGCCGCCGCCGATGAAGCGTATCTTCTTGGCAATATCGTGCGCAATCTCCAGACTCGGCGTATTCAGGTTGATGTTATAGGCCACCAGCGGCATACGCGCGCCAACCGCCACCGTTCCCGCAGTGGGATGCCGCTCGGCGGGACCGAAGTCGGGCTGCCATTCGGGGAGTTTTATTTTCTCCGCCATACCCTCGAACTCGCCTTTCCGGACAGCCGCAAGGTTTTCCCGGTGAGGGGCTGATGCGGATTTCTCGTAAAGGAACACAGGCAGGTTATAACGTTTCGCCACTTCCCCGCCCACTTCTTTGGAGAGCGCAACGGCTTCTTCCATCGTTACATTCTTAATAGGAATGAAGGGCACAACGTCCACCGCACCCATACGGGGATGCTGTCCCTGATGCTTGTTCAGGTCGATGAGCTCCACTGCCACGCCGATAGCCTCAAGCACAGCATCGCGCAGCGGTTCGGGTTCGCCCACTACGGTGACGACGAGGCGGTTGTGGTCTTCATCGTTACTGTAATCCAACAACTTGACACCCTGCCTGCCACGAAACGGGGCTACAATCCGGTCTATTTTCTGCAAGTCGCGTCCCTCACTGAAATTGGGGACACATTCTACGATTCGGTTCATAATGGTTATGTTTTTAGTTTGCTATACAGATATATTCTTTTTAGATTGGCATATTCTTTCTCTCAGACATAAGAACAAAAGAACAGACCCAATCTCTTATACCCTTATCTCCCCTATAACAAGCCTGTTATTATTGTTTTATATATCTATCAATCAGTTCTTCATCCGCCACGTAAGGAATCGTGATGTGGTAGCCATCCGAATGGGTGCGGTTGAACTCCTCGCTGGTTTCCATTGCATGCTCGTTGCGTGCCCACGAACGGCGTGCCACGCCGCCCATAACATCCCAAAGCATGGCGGAACGCAGAATTTCGTCCACCCTTTCGGAGCCGTCGCACACCATGCCGAAGCCGCCGTTGATGGCTTTGCCTATGCCCACTCCGCCGCCATTGTGCAGCGCCACAAGGCTCATGCCCCGCGCACAGTTACCGGCAAAGCATTGCACAGCCATGTCCGCCATTACGTTGCTGCCGTCCTTGATGTTGGATGTCTCGCGGAAAGGGGAATCCGTACCGCTGACATCGTGGTGGTCGCGTCCCAGCATAATCGGGCCTACCTCGCCCCGGCGCACCATCTCGTTGAAGCGGAGTGCAATCTTCATGCGTCCTTCGGCATCCTGATAGAGGATACGCGCCTGCGTGCCCACCACCAGATTATTCTTTTCGGCATCGCGAATCCAATTGTAATTATCCAAGTCCTGCCCGCGACGCGTGGGGTCGATACACTCCATTGCCGCCCGGTCGGTCTTCACCAGGTCTTCGTGCCTGCCACTGAGACACACCCAGCGGAAAGGCCCGTAACCGTAATCAAAGAGTTCGGGGCCCATGATGTCTTCCACATAGCTGGGGAAGATGAACCCGTTCTTATCACTGCCGTTGCGCGCTATTTCGGTGACGCCGGCATCGTAGACGGCTTTCATAAAGGAGTTGCCGTAATCGAAGAAGTACGTGCCCCGCCCCACGAGCTCTTTTATGGCAAGAAAATGGCGTTTCAGCGTGGCATCCACCTTACGGCGGAATTCCGCCGGGTTCTCGTGCAGCATCCGGGTGCGCTCCTCAAAGGTCAGCCCTGCGGGACAGTAGCCGCCGTCGTAGGCGGCATGGCAGGATGTCTGGTCGGATAGCAGATCTATGTGTACCTGTTCTTTTGCGGCATATTCCAAGAGATCCACCACATTGCCATGATAGGCAATGGAAATGGGGGTGCGACTGTCCATGGCCTCTTTGGCCAGTGAGAAGGCCTGCGGCAGCGAATCCGTCACGTGCCCCACCCATCCCTGACGATGACGGGTGTCGATACGTGAAGCGTCCACTTCGGCTATGATAGCGGCAGCTCCCGACATTTCGGCAGCTTTGGGTTGGGCGCCACTCATGCCGCCCAGACCGGAGGATACAAAAAGCCGTCCGCGCAAGTCGCCGTCTTGCGGAATGCCGAGTTTCAATCGCCCGGCGTTCAGGAGGGTATTGAAAGTGCCATGCACGATGCCCTGCGGACCGATGTACATCCACCCGCCGGCAGTCATCTGCCCGTAATTGGCAACGCCCATCTGCATGGCTGTGTGCCAGTCCTGCTGGTTGTCATAAAGCCCCACCATGATGGCGTTCGTAATGATGACGCGCGGCGCTTCGGGCTTCGACTTGAAGAGCCCCAGCGGATGCCCGCTTTCGATGACGAGCGTCTGGTCGCAGGTGAGGACTTCGAGGTATTGTTTTATCAGGCGGTATTGCATCCAGTTTTGGCACACCTGTCCCGTTTCGCCGTAGGTGACGAGTTCGTAGGGATAGAGGGCGATGTCGAAACAGAGGTTATTGTCTATCATCACCTGAAAGGCCTTGCCCTCGATGCAGCGTCCTTTGTATTCGTCAATGGGCTTTGCCTTGAGGTCGCCTTGCGGACGGTAACGGTAACCGTAGATGCGTCCGCGCGTGCGGAGTTCTTCCATAAACTCCGGTGCAAGCGTTTCGTGCAGTTCTTTAGGGATGTAGCGCAGGGCATTCTTCAATGCCGTAGCCGTTTGTGCCGGGTCGAGGGTGTAGCCGCGGTCGGGAGCCCGCCGGATGCCTTCTACGAAGGCGGGATAAGGGGGCAGTGTCTTGCTTAAGGTAATCTCCATAGTATAATAAGGTGAATAGTTACAAATTGTCAGCAGATGCGACTCTGTATCTGCCGCAATATAAAAATAAATCCCGATATTCACAATAGAATACCGGGATTATTTATCATTTAGTAAACCTGCACCTTATTAAAGTGGATACAGGAGAAAGACTTTTTGTTTCCTCCGTTACGGAAAAGTTCTGTTCACTTTTCGGACAAAGGCAGGATACGCCCTTTGAAACTGAAATTCCCTGCCATGTAAACCTTGCTCGCCTGCACGAAACATTGGTTGGAGTCGTGATAGAGCGTCATGTTCCATTCAAAGGTCCGATAATGCGCATTGCCCTGTACCCGCAAAGTGATGTTAACATCTCCATTTTTCTGCGTCTCCGGTACGCCCATCTGCAAAGCCGCCTCACCGTCATTCAGCGGTGAGCTACCGAAGAAGAGCTTCGGACTGTTGTCCTCACGAGTTAGATAAGCCAGCATCTTGTCTCCCTTTATTATCAAATAGCTGCCGGTAACTTGTTGGGCACGAAGTTTTTCAGGACGGTCGGAAGGAGTATAAACCTCCTCCAATATAATCTTGCAACTCCGGGACGACAAAGCCTGCAAAGCCGCACGATGAGCGGCTTGCCCTCCTGCAACATCTGTAGTCCTGCATCCGGAAAGCATTGAAGCTAAAACAACGTGCAGAAGAAGCACGAATAAAACTCTTCCTTTCATCATAGCAGATCATTAAAGTTAATATAGAGCATCAAAAGCCTGCACAGCAGCCTTTGTCCCCTCTAATATACCACGTCCTCTCACAGTCTGTTTTAACGTAGCTCCTACACGCGTATTATAGATTGAAAACTCTCTATTTACTGCAGCAGCTGTATGACGATATGGATAAAGCACACGCACTGTACGATACCAAGCAAAATCATAACCTTCTAAGAACAACCTATTTGCAGAGTCCATAGATGCATTCCTAAATGTTTCATAATACCATACCGCAGTAGTTTCTTCATACCAAGGCTCTGGAGCAATCTCTGGAAATAGGTTCTTCTTAATCTCTATTCTATTAGGGTCTGCCGGCCCTCCTTCTGCCCCCACCAATTTTATAACATTCTCCATAGCTTTGACAATACTTAAAAGCATATCACTATGAGACGCTTCATACTCTGTATCGCAACCTAAATTGGTACATGTACTCCTCCAACCAGCATTTAAAAAGCCACATTTAGGACACTTCCAATGGAAACCAGACAACGCGCGCGTTGTAACACTAATAACCGCATCATCATTATTTGATAACGCCAACTCTTCTTTTTGACAAGAATTTAAAAATAGAATACAACTGATTAGGCTACATAATGCCCCAATTCTAACTAACATTTTTTTCATAGCACAACAATATTTAGAGGGTTAATAATATTGCTGCAATATAATAATAAACAACGACAAATACAAGTGTTTTTTATATATTTCAACACATACTACTAATTACAAGTCTATTTCAGTTGCCGCAAATATCTCCCGATGACCTCCGCCGACTCGCTCGTTTCTTTTTCAAATGCTTCTTGCAGCGCAGGATAGTCCGCCAGCAGTTCCAGCATCTTCTCCCTGCCCACAAACTCCGAGCGTCCCGTTTCCGGATTCAACTCATAATACACGCGCGCAAAGACCAGCCCCGAAGCATTGATGGCATCCCCCACTTCACCGCCCAGCTTCGTTGCATCGGGCGGGGTTGCGGTGCTTGCAGCGACCTGCCCCACAGGTTGCGCGCAGAAATAAATCTTACCTTTCACCCACATGGCAGGCGCATACCAACCGCCGAAACGGTAACGCTTATAGCGCATCTTCTTGCAGTTGACGTAGAGCGACGTATCCATCCGCACCGCATAACAACGTGATTTCAAATAACGGCACAAGCCGGAGTTGTCTTCCGCCTCTATACGATAATCCGCACCGCCCATCAGATAAATCTGATTCTTGGAACGCTTCTCCACTTTCAATATCGTGACCGTATCTCCGCGGCCTTCCACCAACGCTTTCAAGTTGGAATACATTATCTGCTGAGCCGAGCAAGGCAAGCCCAATAATGCCAATATCCCTAACAACCAACGTACTTTCATATCATTTCCCTTTCTTTCTGAAACTTTACTTACCCAGGCGAAAGGTACATTTTTTATCCTTATTCAGCAAACATAGAGAGGAAAAAAACATCGTATCGCCCATAAAATGATTTTCGTATGTCTGCACCGGCCTTGCCCAACCCTCTCTGTCGCAGACAAAAACATCTAAAGCAGAAATGCGGGACCCCCTTGTTGGAACTACCGGGATACACTACTGATTACAAACGAGATACAGATACCAACCGAATACCAACCTTTGGTACACGCCGTACCAAACTGTGGTAGTCCTTGTACCAAACTGTGGTAGTCCTTGTACCAAGCTGTGGTAGCCCTCGTACCAAACTGTGGTATTTTGAATACCAACCGTTGGCATTTCACATCTTCTTAGGAGAGGAAAACCATATATTTACTTACCTTTGCCAATCTATAAAGCATGGGAATAAATGGAAAGCATTGAAAAAATAAAATCAACATACAGCCGCATTGCGGAGGAAGCACAACAAGAGTCGAACAAAATACAGCAAGCAATTTACCATACCGGCTCCTTACGGTTGCTGCTGTTCGTGGCAGGAATCGCAGGGATTATCTACTTCCGGGAGGAAAGTTGGACGATACTGGCAGGAATCGCACTCGTCACCCTGCTGCCGTTCATCCTTCTGATAAAGTACCACAACAACCTGTTTCGCCGCAAAGACTATCAGGAAAAGAGAGCAGAGGTGAACCGGCAGGAGTTGGCCGCGCTGGATTACGATACGTCCTGCTTCGATGCCGGCGAGGAGTTTGTCGACCCCGCCCACCTGTATGCCTACGATCTGGACGTATTCGGCACACATTCATTGTTCCAGTACGTCAACCGCACCTGCACCGAACCGGGAAAACGCCTGTTGGCAAACTGGCTGGGACAGCATCTCGAAAAGAAAGAGGATATACTGGAACGACAGGCAGCCGTACGCGAACTGGCTCCCGAACTGCAATTCCGCCAGCACTTCCGCATCCTCGGCATGCTGCACAAAGGCACAGCAGCCGACGAAACCGAACTGAAAGCATGGGCGGCAAGTCCCGGCGTATTCCGCAAGAATAAGTTCTTACGACTTCTGCCGGCAACCGTCACCGGCATCAACGGCATCTGTCTGCTCCTTATGCTTACCGGTTATCTGCCCGCAAGCATGTGGGGAGTGATCTGGACGCTCTTTGTCACCGCCGGATTCGCCTTTACCGGAAAGATCACCAAAATACAGGCTGTGTACGGCAAGAAACTGCAAATCCTCGGTACGTATGCCGGACTGCTCAAACTGATGGAAGCCCAACCCATGCAATGCAACCTGCTGAAACGCATCAAAGAAGAAATTGGCGGCGAACAACGGAAAGCCTCCCTCGCCATCAGCCCTGTCTCTTA
>ERZ1026964.511-NODE-511-length-11426-cov-3.474540_pt1 | contig 11426 bp, 11 predicted proteins | sample MGYA00519565_ERZ1026964 | MGnify/ENA primary metagenome ERZ1026964 (study PRJEB26926, sample SAMN06164476) | human gut metagenome | biome: ENVO:00009003; feature: ENVO:2100002; material: ENVO:00002003 | host: Homo sapiens | place: USA | collected 2012 ...
CACCCACCTATGAGCAAGCTCATGTGGGCTTAGACCTTTTGACCCTGGCATCTTTATATGAGATAAAGTCCGGGAGGTATCGATATGCATATAGCAGTGTGTGATGATAATGTAGCCGACAGAAAGCAGCTGGAGCGTCTGTTAAAGCGGGAATCCGACAAAAGAGCAGCGTCTACGGGTATCATTTATACCGATTCTTTCGGTAATTCTACCTCACTGCTGTCCAATCCCATGCAATACGATGCCTTCTATATTGATATGTGTCTGACGGAAGGCATCACCGGTACAGAAGTGGCAAATGCGCTGATTGCCCAGGGGGTGAACGCACCCATCGTCATGTGCTGTTCCAAGATCAATTACAGAGCACAGTCCTATCCGGAAAATGTTATTTTTCTGGACAAGCCCATCAAAGTAGCGGAACTGGGACAGAGTATTGACCATGCTCTGGATATTATGTCTAAGGCAGTTCCTCTCATAGAGCTTCGAGAGGATGAAGATACCGTCTATGTCACCGAACCGGACATCCTCTACGCCGAAGAAGAAGGCCGGAATGTCATCGTCACCCTGAAGGACGGTCGCACCGTAAAAGTAGCCACCACCGCTATCAATTTGTTCTCTCAGATAGAGAATCACCCTACCTTCTTCGCTCCCACCGTCAAGACGATCCTTAACGGCAGATACATGGAGAAGCTGGGCTTCCGCAAAGTCATCATGTGCGATGGCAAAAAATTTGCTCTGCACAGAGACTGTGTTGCTTATGCGAAACAGCTGCTGGCGGAATATCATGCGTAAAAAAGACTCCACTCTCTCGAATGAAGTCTTAGAAAATTTGAACTCGAAGTTCTCAGAAAATCACCCGTATCGTCGTTCCTTTTCCGGGTTCACTTTCCAGTTCCAGTTCAGCGTGGCTCTTGGCGATGATATGTTTTACGATAGCAAGGCCCAGTCCCGTGCCGCCGGTGGATTTGGAGCGGCTCTTGTCCACACGGTAGAAGCGCTCGAAGATCCTCTCCTGATGCTCCTTGGAGATGCCGATGCCGGTGTCTTTTACCACCAGATAGGTATGCCCCTCTCTGGCATAGGTCTGCACATCCACACTTCCTCCCGGATTGTTATACCGGATTGCGTTATCACACAGATTATATAAAAGTTCTTCCATCATCTGGCGATTGGCCGTCACATAGCATTCCGTGCCGTTCAGCGCTATGGTCACCTTGTGTTTCTCTGCACTCATTTTCAGCATTTCCACACAATTCTGCGCCATTTCATGAAGATTCAAAAGCTCCGTATCCGCTTCCTCTTCCGTTCCGTCCAGCTCCGACAAACGAATAATATCATTGATCAATGTAAGTAGACGATTTGCGCTGTTATGAATCCCGTGAGCAAAACGCACCGTATCCTGCTCCGAAGCCATGCCGGTCTCGATCAGCTCCGCATAGCCGGAAATGGATGTCAACGGGGTCTTCAGTTCATGGGACACATTTGCACTGAATTCCTGACGCATTCTGGCATTTTTCATAATGTCCTCATGCTGTTTGCGGATCATGGTCATGAACGGTGTCAGTTCCTCATAGGTCTGCATCTCTGTACATTCCCCGATATTCTGTGCCAGTTTCTCAATGGGAGCCACCAGCTTCGTGGTCAGCACTCTGGCCGCCACCATGCACAGCACCAGCAGCACCACAAAGATCCCCACCATCATGGGCAGCGCCTGACTGAAAATGCTGTAAATGCTTCTGGCATCCTTGGACAGTCGCAGGATGCTGCCATCTTCCAGACGGATGGCATAATAAAAGGTGGACTGGGACAAGGTCTCGGAATTCCGGACTGCTTCACCTTCGCCGTCCCGCATGGCTTCCTGAATCTCCGGACGGGAAGCGTGATTCCCCATGGCCACAGAATCTGCCTCATTATCATACAATACCTGTCCGTCACTGCCGATCAGCGTCAATCGCAGATCCGATTCCACCGGCACTCCGTTTTCCTTGATCTCTTCTACCGAAGAACAGCTTTTTAACAGGGAACCATAGCTTTTCAGATCCTCCAGCACCTGTCTGCGGAACAGATCATAATACACGACTGTGATCAGTACCATGGTAAGCAAAATCGTTACCGTGGCAATGAGGATCATCATTTTGTTAATCTTTTTCTTCATCTTCTGTTACGCTTTCTCGCCGTTCATAATGTATCCCACATTACGCACGGTCTTGATCAGACTGCCCTCTTCCTTCAGTTTCTGCCGCAGCGTCTTGATATGCATGTCCAACGTCCGGGATTCTCCCTCAAAATCGATCCCCCAGACGCGGTCCAGGATCAGTTCTCTGGTGGTCACAATGCCCGCATTGGTCATCAGAAGCTTTAACAGCTCATATTCTTTGTAGGTCAACTCCACAGGCTCCTTGCCTACCGTGACAGAATGTTTCTCTCGGTCTAGCACAATGTTCCCCAGCTTCAGCACCTTATCTTTTTCCTGACTCTTCTGACTTCTCCTGAGCATTGCCTTTACCCGGGAAATCAGTTCCATGACACCGAAGGGCTTCGTAATATAATCATCTGCCCCCAGATCCAGTCCCTTGACCTTGTCGATCTCCGTGGTCTTCGCCGTGACCATGATCACCGGCACCAGCACCGTGTCCTGTCTGGTACGCAGCTTTTTCACAATGCTCAGACCATCCTCGTCCGGCAGCATGATGTCTAATAAAATCAGATCCGGTGTGGTATCATTCAGCGCCTCATAGAAATCCATGGCGGAATCAAAACCTTTTACCTCATAGCCCACATTGGCCAGGGCAAAGGTCTCGATCTCCTGAATATTTTTGTCATCCTCTACTACATAGATCAAAGCCATCTCACAGCACTCCTCTCTGACTGTGCTTTCTCCTCTTAACTATACCTCGGTAAATCCTCACTCCGCAAGCAGTTTTGCATTCTTTTCCGCAAGACGTTCCTGCTTTGTGGGCGGTAACTGGTATTTCTCACGGCATGCCAGCACTTTGCTCTGGAAGTCCTTGTTATCTTCCTGGCGCAGTTCATCCAGGTAAGCGTGGGTATCGAATTCATCCTCATTCACCTGTACCAGACAGACTGCAATATTGGAGCAGTGGTCGCTGACACGCTCAAAGTTCGTAATGACATCGGATAAGATGAAGCCCAGTTCAATGGTACATTTTCCCTTACGGAGTCTGCGTACATGGCGTTGCTTCACATCCAGGCTCAGTCCATCGATGACTTCCTCCAACGGCTCCACCTGTCTTGCCAGATTCAGATCTCCGTTCTTAAAACTGGTCATGGTAAGATCCAGCACATCGTGTACCGCTCTCTCGAATACCTTCAGTTCCTCCTGCGCCTTCTCGGAGAATACCAACTGCTTGTCATGCATCTCCTGTGCCGCTTCCTTGATGTTGCGGGCATGATCGGAAATTCTCTCAAAATCGCCGATGCAGTGCAGAATCGTATTTAAAGTCTCACTATCCTTATTGGAAAGCTGTTTGGAACTCAATTTCACCAGATAGGTTCCCAGTTCATCCTCGAAGCGGTCCACATCCGTCTCCATCTGTGCCACCTGCTCTGCTTTCGCCTCATCGAAATTATGCAGCAGCTCCATAGCCAGATCCATGGCTTCCCTGGACTTATCCGCCATCACAGAAGCCACCAGTCTGCTCTGCTCTACGGCATAGGCAGGCTTCTCCAGGAAACGTACATCCAGTAAGCTTAAAGTCTTGTCTGTCTCGGACATTTCCTTCACGTCCTCATGGGTCGGCAGCGTCAGGCAGGCCAGCTTCACCAGACCGTTGGAGAAGGGAAGCAATACCAGCGTAGCCGCGATATTGAAGCAGCTGTGAACTACTGCGATTCCAAAAGGTGTTGCCACTTCTCCCAGAAAAGCAAAGGGATGAATGGCATTGACCGTATAGAACACTCCAAGGAACAGGATCGTTCCGATAATATTAAAATACAAATGAATCAGAGCCGCACGTTTTGCATTGCGGGAAGCACCGATACCGGAGATCATGGCGGTAACACAGGTACCGATATTCTGTCCCATGATAATGGGAACTGCTGCGCCAAAGCTTACCGCTCCGGTCATGCACAGTGCCTGCAAAATACCTACGGATGCGGAAGAAGACTGGATCACCGCTGTGAGAATGAGTCCTGCCAGCACACCGAATACGGGATTTTGGAACTCGATCAGCAGATTGGTAAACTCCGGTACCTCTGCCAGCGGTGAAACTGCCGCGCTCATGGAATCCATGCCAAACATCAGAATTGCAAAGCCCACCAGGATGGTTGCCGCATTTTTTAATTTGTCTTTATGGGAAAACAGTAAAATACCCACACCCACGATTGCCAGAATCGGCGAAAAAGAACTGGGCTTGAGCATACGGATCCAGAAAGCATCGCTCTCAATGCCCGTCAGACTTAAGATCCAGGAGGTCACCGTGGTACCGATGTTGGCACCCATGATGATACCTACTGCCTGTTTCAGACTCATAATACCGGAATTGACAAATCCGACTACCATAACAGTGGTAGCGGAGGAGGACTGGATCACACCGGTGACCACCGCACCCATGAGCACTGCCTTTAACGGGTTGTTGGTCAGTTTCTCCAGAATGCGTTCTAATCGTCCGCCAGATGCCCGGGACAGTCCGTCACCCAACAGATTCATTCCATACAGGAATAATGCAAGTCCTCCTACCATCTTCAGTAAATCAAAAAAGCTCATACTCTAATCCTCTCATTTTACATAACATACTTTACATTTTGGGTTTCTATCTACACTTTATCTTGCTTATGTAAAATGCGTTACCAGTGAATGTAAAATTTATGTAAAATTGTAACGATGCAGAGCCATGAACTATTGTTCTATGCTCGTCAGATGCTGGCATCTGTAAGAGCATATGACAATAGTTCTTTGGCGAGCAAGCCTCAATGAGCAAAAGGAACGCTCCGCAGGAGCAGTTTTGCGAATTGGGGCTCTGCATCGTTGCTGGGATCATCGAATTCTAGTATAATTTTACCCCTTCCATGTCTCCGGTCATACGGAAAATTGCCCACTGAGCAATATTTACTGCATGGTCACCTACCTTTTCCAGGTACTTTGCCATCATCAGATAATCCACCACACGATCCGCATCCAGGTTCTGCTCTCTGATAGCCTGCATCATTTCCGTTTTGACTTCGTTGAAGAGATCATCTACCATATCATCATGTTCTACTACTTTTCTTGCATTTGCCTCATCACCTTCCACAAATGCCTCCACCGAATTGTGGATCATCTCCTTGGCTTCTTCCATCATCTCCAGCAACAGATGTTCCTGTTTTCCTTCGGGATTCATGTTGCCCATACGCAGGTACAGTTCCACAATATCTGCCACATGGTCTCCGATCCGTTCAATATCCGGTACCACTTTCAGCGCTGCGGATACCAGACGCATATCTCTGGCCACCGGCTGCTGTCTGGTCAGCAGGCTCAGACACATAGCTTCTATACTTCGCTGCATATCCACCATGGTATGATCTGTATTCAACAGTGTCTTCAGAATGTCTTCTTTGTTCTCACGAATTCCATACACCATACGGTCATAACTGATCTCCGCATGCTCTCCCATCTCAGATACTTTATTTTTCAAAGTCTCAAGATCCTGTTCAAATAATACTCTGGGTGACATCTCCCATTCCTCCTATCTTCTCATCCAAAATCATCCAAACCGTCCGGTGATGTAGTCTTCTGTCCGTTTGTCCTGAGGTCTTGCAAAGATCTCGGAGGTTGCATTTTTCTCTATGACTTCCCCTACCAGGAAAAATGCGGTGTCATCCGACACACGGGCTGCCTGCTGCATATTGTGGGTTACGATGACCACGGTGTATTTTTTCTTCAGTGTCTCCATCAGTTCCTCGATCTTTAGCGTGGAGATCGGGTCCAGTGCGGAGGTGGGTTCATCCATCAAAAGTACCTCCGGAGATACTGCCAGTGCTCTGGCAATACACAGTCTCTGCTGCTGTCCGCCGGACAGACCCAGTGCAGATTTGTGCAGACGATCCTTTACCTCTTCAAAGATAGCGGCCCCCTGCAGGGAACGCTCCACGATCTCATCCAGTTCCTTTTTATTCTTGATGCCGTGCAGTCTGGGACCGTAGGCGATGTTGTCATAAATGGACATGGGAAAAGGGTTGGGCTGCTGGAATACCATGCCGACCTTTTTACGAAGCAGTGTGGTATCCACCCGCTTATCGTAAATGTCCTCTCCATCCAGAATTACTTTTCCTTCGACTCTGCAGCCGTCCACCAGGTCATTCATCCGGTTCAGGCAACGTAGAAAAGTAGATTTGCCGCAGCCGCTGGGACCGATAAATGCGGTAATGGCGTGGTCTGCGATCTCCATATTTACATCTTTCAGTGCGTGGTTCTCTCCATAATGGAGATTTAAGTTTTCCACGGATATTTTACTGTTAGCCATATGTTTTCTCCTTCTTGTGTTTTCTCTTACTCTCGTCTAAGCTTATTCGCCGCCAGCTTGGTCAGGAGGTTCAGGATCAATACGATAATGATCAGAACACAACCGATACCGAAAGCATTATCATACTGTCCCTTCTGCATCTGTAAATACAATTCGATGGTCAGGGTACCACCAGACTCCATGGCCTTGTGAGCCAGCTTTGCCAGATTGTCTCCGAAAACTCCGGTGAACTTCGGCAGCTTGTAGTCGCTTCCCGCAGTGAACAACAGGGCTGCAGACTCTCCCACGATACGTCCCAGTGCCAGAATGATACCGGTGACGATACCTGGCATGGAAGACGGCAGAAGGATCGTCCGGATCATATGCCATTTCGTGGATCCCATTCCCAACGCACCGGTACGATAACTGTCCGGCACGGTGCGCAATGCTTCCTGTGTATTTCTTGTGATCAGGGGCAGCACCATCAGTGTCAGGGTAAAGGAACCGGTGAGCAGTGAATAGCCGAAGCCCAAAGTCTCTCCGAAAAAGATCATACCGAACAGGCCGAAAATAATAGAAGGAATACCAGACAGTGTCTCCGTGGTGAACTCAATGATGGAGACCAGCTTGCCGGGTTTTGCATATTCATTCAGGTAAATGGCACTTCCCACGCCGATGGGGGTCGCGATCAACAGAGTGATCACGATGATGTACAGGGTATTCAACAGGTTGCCCGCAATACCGGTGGTCTGCTTTCTGGCACTGGTCACCGTCGTTAAAAATGCCCAGTTAACGGCGCGGATGCCTTTTACGAAGACATACAGGATAATTCCCAGTAAAAGTGCCACCGCCAGTGTGGCAGAGACATAAATGGCTGCCAGCAAAAGCATGTCTGTGGGGCGTTTTCTTTTTACATATAAGGTGTCCTTATTCATTGTCATCCGCCCCCTTTTTCAGTATTTTATTCAGTACGATATTGATGATCATAATAAATACAAACAGCACCAGTCCGATGGTGAACAGCACCTGTCTGTGCAGTCCGGAAGAATATCCCATCTCGCTGACAATAGCTGTGGTCAGGAATCGCACGGAGTTAAATGGCAACGGCACATTGACGCTGCTACCGGATACCAGTGTGATCGCCATAGCCTCGCCGATGGCACGTCCCACTCCCAGAACGATAGCCGTCACGATACCGGATTTTGCTGCCGGAAGGATGGAGCGGAAAATAGTCTGTACATGGGAGGCTCCCAGGGCCAGAGAGGAGGATTTGATTCCTGCAGGAACCGCCCGGATGGAAGTCTCACTGATATTGATCACAGTGGGCAGGATCATGATCGCCAGTACGATCACGGCTGACAGCAGGTTTGCACCGCCGGTGAACTGGTGTGTCGTGGATCCCTGGAAGATCAGTCTTTCTAATTTATACATGAGAGGATTCAGTAAGTAGATTCCTAACAGTCCGTAGATAACGGAAGGGATGCCTGCCAACAGTTCTACCGCAGGCTTTACAATGGCAGCCAGGGGCTTGGGTGCCACCTCTGCCAGGAATACCGCCGTCAGCACGCCGATGGGCACACCCAGCAGGATAGCCAGCGTCGTACCGACGATGGAAGTCAGGATAACCCACAGAATACCGAATTTCGGATCTGCCGCTGTTGGCATCCATTCCGTGTCGAACAGGATCTCTCCCAGACCTACTTTCATAATAGCGGGGGTACCGCTGATGATCATATATAAGGTGATAGAAACTACCGCCAGTACGGCGAAGAAGGCACAAATGGTAAATACTATTTGTGCCACAGTTTCCACGACCGCTTTATTTTTTCTGTTTCCCATTACGGAAGCGTGTGTTCCACTATTCATCGCTTTTTTCCTTTTTCTGCGTCGGCTATTATTTTACTGTGATCAGACCAACTTCGGAAGCAACCTGCTGTCCTTCGTCACCCAGTACAAAGTCGAACCATGCCTGTACCAGATCGTTCTGCTCGGAAATCTCACCTTTGGTAGCCATTACGAAGGGTCTGCTCAGGAAGTAGTTACCAGCCTTGATGTTCTCTGCGGTAGCTTCTACGCCTTCCAGAGAAAGTGCCTTAACACTATCATCCAGTGCATCCAGGGAAGCATATCCGATAGCTCTGGGCGTGGATGCTACTTTAGCGATCACAGCACCGGTGCTGTCCAGTTCGTTTGCATATTTGCAGGCATCCTTCAGGTCAACCAGCTCTTCGAAAGCTCCTCTGGTACCGGAACCTGCCTCACGGCCGATCACGATGATAGGCTCATCTGCGCCACCGACTTCTTTCCAGTTAGTAATTGTGCCATTGTAGATGTTCGTCAGCTGCTCTTTGGTCAGATTTGCTACTTCGTTAGCGGGATCTACACATACGGCAATACCGTCGATTGCTACTACGTTCTCTACAACACCTGCGGCCTTTTCCTCATCCTTTAAGCTTCTGGAAGAGTTACCGATATCTGCGGTTCCGTTGGTAACAGCTTCGACGCCTGCGCCGGATCCTACGAACTCAGCAGTTACGGTTACATCCGGATACTTCTCCATGAAAGCTTCGCTCAATGCATTTGCCAATTTCTCCATAGAAGTACTTCCTACCATGGAAATACTGCCGGACAGATCTGCAGTGGTCTCAGCAGGTGCTGCTGCGCTGCTCTCTGCCACAGTGCTTTCTGCTGCGCTGCTCTCTACTGCGGAAGGCTGTGCTGTGGCTGCATCACCGTTACCGCATGCAACCAATGCGGTTACTGCTAATATTCCTGCTCCGATCAGAGCTAATAATTTGCTGTGTCTTACTCTCATAATAATGTCCTCCATGTTTTTGTTTTTCTTTCTCTTGATTACGCAATCATACTAACATGGGGGAAATTCACATAATATCAGAGTCCGGTAATTTATTTGTAAGAATTAGGTAAAATCAGATGCTCTCCAGAATGCCGTCGGCAATAGCCCGGGCGATCTCGTCAAACCGGCTGTCAAAGAGTTCGTTGTCCGCATCCGTATTGATAAATCCCACTTCTACCAGCACCGCCGGCATATTTGTGCTGTTCAGCACCACCAGATTCGGTCTTTCATTCACTCCCAGATTCACGAACCCCACCTGCTCCAGTCCGGCATTGATGTTGTACGCCATCCTGGCTGCCGCTCCATAGCGGTTGTAGACCAAACTCTCCACTCCGCTGTACTGGTTCGGATAAGGACTGGAATTGCGATGGATCGAGACAAAATAATCTCCTCCCACCTCATTTCCCTCCTGCGCCTTCTGATAAGGAGACTCGTAGATATCTGTGGTTCTGGTGTAATACACATCCACTCCGTTTTCTTCTAAGATGCTTCCCACCGCCAATGTCAGTGCCAGCGCATCCTCACTTTCTTTTCTTCCATTATAGGTGGCCCCGGGGTTCGCACCACCATGCCCCGCATCCAATACGATCAATGGCATAAAAAAGCTCCCGCATATCCTTTTGTTTCATGATATGCGGGAGCTTCCCCATTTAGATATTTATTTCAAAAGTGCTGCCGTCACTTCCTGAGGTATTACAAATTCCGGTGCTCCCATAGAGCCGGGAGCCACTTCATATTCATCAAATGCTATGACCAGTTCTCCCCTTTCATTGAAATAGAAATTCGTCTGTTCCGTGATCCCCTGGAAATTGAATTCCGGCATATCTTCGTTATCCAGGAAATAGATCACGCCTTCATCCGCCGCCATCTGCTCCTTCATCTGGGTCTTAATGTTCTCGCTGATCGCGGAAATATAGTCGCTTCCTTCTGCAAACAGATCTTCCAGTGTCACCACATTTCCCGTCTGTTTATCAATCGTATAAAACTGATTATTCTCGTAGCCGCTGGCTTCCGTCTCCAACACGCTTAATTTTACGGTGTAATACCTCTCATTGTCCGTAACGACCTCCTGGGACACATGCAGACCATGGTATCCTTCCTCGGATAAGGTATCCTCGAACTGACGGATCAGTTCCTCTACCGTAGCCTCCATATCCTGGTTGACCGCTTCCACACCGTCTTCCGACAGATTTGCTACCGCAGCCTCCTGTCCGACACCTTCCACACTTCCGGCTGCTGTGCCCTCAGGAGCGGCTGCCACTTCTCCAACGGAAGCACCTTCTCCTGCGTCTTCTCCATAGTTGATCTGTGCAAGTTCTACTTCAGCATCATGGTTCTCGTCACTGTAATTGTACTGCCGCACTGTTACCAGCCTAAAAAAGCCACCCAGCAACGGAATATTTTCCATGGCATGGGCTATCTGTATATTGGTATTTGGCAGTGCGATCATCACGACTGCTGCAGCCGCCACTGCTGTCCATGCAGAACGCTTTCTGGCGTGCTCTACTCTTTTTTTCTCCATCCGGGCTCTGTCGATACCTGCCTGCAGCCGTTCCCGTCCCGCTTCGGGTATTATCATATTCTCATACTCCTCTTTTAATTGTCTCAACTGTTCCTGTTCTGTCATATCTATTCTCCATCTGCCCGGTCGGTTCGGACCGGTCATGTTATCTCTTCCTATATCTTCCTATATCTCTTTGTCTGTATCTGTCTTATGTCCTGCCTATATATGATGTCGGGGCAAAATCCCACGACTTTGACTACGGATTGCTCAGCCCATGCTGCCCTCGAGGTTCAGCCGCAGTTTTTTCATCACCCGGTACAGCCTGCTCTTTACCGTACTCAGGTTCTCATCCAGGATCTTCGCGATCTCCTCCAGCTGTTCCTTCGTTACAAACGGTTTCTTCTCCATGTACGTTCTCTCCTTCGTTAGTCAGTGTTAGTCGATATTTACAACACGCATGATGTTTGTAGAAGCAGCCGGCTCATGTCTTTTCGCATAATCAACGACTCCTGCGGTTACAACTGCGATATCGCCTGTTTTTACAATACCATTCTCTTTTAAAATGTCAATACTGTTCTCAATTAAAGTGTCAGTGGATTCCGCTCTCTTTGCCTGGAACGGGGTA
>ERZ1026964.521-NODE-521-length-11301-cov-33.939801_pt1 | contig 11301 bp, 8 predicted proteins | sample MGYA00519565_ERZ1026964 | MGnify/ENA primary metagenome ERZ1026964 (study PRJEB26926, sample SAMN06164476) | human gut metagenome | biome: ENVO:00009003; feature: ENVO:2100002; material: ENVO:00002003 | host: Homo sapiens | place: USA | collected 2012 ...
GGGAGTACGACCGCAAGGTTGAAACTCAAAGGAATTGACGGGGGCCCGCACAAGCAGTGGAGTATGTGGTTTAATTCGACGCAACGCGAAGAACCTTACCAAGTCTTGACATCCCTTGACGATGCTGGAAACAGTATTTCTCTTCGGAGCAAGGAGACAGGTGGTGCATGGTTGTCGTCAGCTCGTGTCGTGAGATGTTGGGTTAAGTCCCGCAACGAGCGCAACCCTTATGGTCAGTTACTACGCAAGAGGACTCTGGCCAGACTGCCGTTGACAAAACGGAGGAAGGTGGGGATGACGTCAAATCATCATGCCCTTTATGACTTGGGCTACACACGTACTACAATGGCGTTAAACAAAGAGAAGCAAGACCGCGAGGTGGAGCAAAACTCAGAAACAACGTCCCAGTTCGGACTGCAGGCTGCAACTCGCCTGCACGAAGTCGGAATTGCTAGTAATCGTGGATCAGCATGCCACGGTGAATACGTTCCCGGGCCTTGTACACACCGCCCGTCACACCATGAGAGCCGGGGGGACCCGAAGTCGGTAGTCTAACCGCAAGGAGGACGCCGCCGAAGGTAAAACTGGTGATTGGGGTGAAGTCGTAACAAGGTAGCCGTAGGAGAACCTGCGGCTGGATCACCTCCTTTCTAAGGAGTCAGGCAGAAACAAAACATCGAAGATGATTTGTTTCTGGAACAGGTGATAGATACAAGTTGATTAGATATTGTTCGATTTTGAGGGCCCTGAAAAGGGAACTCAAAGACGTACCTTGAAAACTGAATAATAACTGCGAAACAAAGATTATAGTAAGTTCTTTTTAAGAAATATTACAATTTCAAAAGGAAGGGTAACATAATCTTCGTTGGCAAGAGAGAATCAAGAGGATACAAGCCGATCTCGAAAGAGATTAGTTTGATATGGTCAAGCGAACAAGGGCGCAGGGCGAATGCCTTGGCACTGGGAGCCGATGAAAGACGTGATAAGCTGCGATAAGCTTCGGGGAGCTGCAAATAAGCATTGATCCGGAGATTTCTGAATGAGGAAACTCACCTGGGTTCATACTCAGGTACGTTATACTGAACTTCAAAATAGGTATATCGAGGGAACCGCCTGAACTGAAACATCTAAGTAGGGCGAGGAAGAGACATCAAACGAGATTCCGTAAGTAGTGGCGAGCGAACGCGGAAGAGGGCAAACCGAAGGTAGAAATACTTTCGGGGTACGGACTGCTTTTAGGACTCAATCTGTTAACCGAACGGCATGGGAAGGCCGGTCAGAGAGTGTGAGAACCACGTAGGTGAAAACGGAGAGAGCTGCGCAGATTCCAGAGTACGGCCAGACACGTGAAACCTGGTCGGAAGATGGGGGGACCACCCTCCAACCCTAAATACTACCCAGTGACCGATAGCGTATAGTACTGTGAAGGAAAGGTGAAAAGCACCCCGGGAGGGGAGTGAAAAAGAACCTGAAACCCTGTGCCTACAAGCACCTAGAGCACGTCAATGTGTGATAGGGTACTTTTTGTAGAACGGTCCGGCGAGCGATTGTATGCAGCAAGGTTAAGGACTTAAGGTCTGGAGCCGAAGCGAAAGCGAGTTTGAAAAGGGCGTTAAGTTGCATATAATGGGCCCGAAACCGGGTGACCTACCCATGGTCAGGTTGAAGTGGAAGTAAAATTCCATGGAGGACCGAACCGACCTCCGTTGAAAAGGCGGCGGATGAACTGTGGGTAGCGGAGAAATTCCAATCGAACCCGGAGATAGCTGGTTCTCCCCGAAATAGTTTTAGGACTAGCCTCAAGTTAGATACCTGGAGGTAAAGCACTGAATAGCCTAGCGGCCGAGAGGTTAGCGAAGCTTATCAAACTCAGAATGCCAGAGTATTGATGCTTGGGAGTCAGACAGTGTCAGATAAATGTCATTGTCAAAAGGGAAACAGCCCAGATCTACAGCTAAGGTCCCAAAGTCAGGTTAAGTGGAAAACGATGTGAAGATACGCAGACAACCAGGATGTTGGCTCAGAAGCAGCCACTCATTCAAAGAGTGCGTAATAGCTCACTGGTCGAGCGTCTTTGCGCGGAGAATTTAACGGGGCTAAACCTGACACCGAAGCTTAGGCAATCCAGTAATGGATTGGGTAGGGGAGCGTTGTATACGCGGAGAAACAGTAGCGTAAGCGGCTGTGGAGTGTATAGAAGTGAGAATGCCGGAATGAGTAGCGCGAATGCAGTGAGAATCTGCATGGCCGAAAGCCTCAGGTTTTTGGAGGAAGGTTCGTCCGCTCCAAGTTAGTCGGGAGCTAAGGTGAGGCCGGAAGGCGTAGCCGATGCACAGACGGTAGAGATTCCGTCACCACCAAAAGAGTTAAGCACAGGGACACATTTGAAGTCTCAGAGCCGGGTGTTGGTTCCGGTAGAGATCGAGGGAAGTTAGTACCGAAGTCTGGGATGGAAGATGGCGAGAAAAGCTGTGTGTATTTCTGAGGTGCCCGTACCGCAAACCGACACAGGTAGGTAGGAAGAAGATTCTAAGGCCAACGGGAGAAGGGTTGTTAAGGAACTCGGCAAATTGACCCCGTAACTTCGGGAGAAGGGGTGCTCCAGAGATGGAGCCGCAGAGAATCGGCCCAAGCAACTGTTTACCAAAAACACAGGTTTGTGCTAAATCGAAAGATGACGTATACGAGCTGACGCCTGCCCGGTGCTGGAAGGTTAAGAGGAGATGTGCAAGCATTGAATCGAAGCCCCAGTGAACGGCGGCCGTAACTATAACGGTCCTAAGGTAGCGAAATTCCTTGTCAGGTAAGTTCTGACCCGCATGAAAGGCGTAATGATTTGGGCACTGTCTCAACAGCCCGCCCGGCGAAATTGTAGTACCGGTGAAGATGCCGGTTACCCGCGACAAGACGGAAAGACCCCATGGAGCTTTACTGTAGCCTAATATTGGGTTTCGATGTTGCATGCACAGGATAGATGGGACACAGGGAAACAATCGCTTTGGCGGTTGCGGAGTGGCCGTTGGGATACCATCCTTGCGATATTGGAATTCTAACCTGCGGCTCTGAATCGAGTCGGGGGACATTGTTAGGTGGGCAGTTTGACTGGGGCGGTCGCCTCCTAAAAAGTAACGGAGGCGTTCAAAGGTTCGCTCAGCTTGAACGGAAATCAAGCAAAAGAGTGCAAACGCAGAAGCGAGCCTAACTGCGAGACTGACGGGTCGAGCAGTAACGAAAGTTGGAGTTAGTGATCCGGTGGTATGTGAGTGGAAATGCCATCGCTCAACGGATAAAAGTTACCCTGGGGATAACAGGCTGATCTCCCCCAAGAGTCCACATCGACGGGGAGGTTTGGCACCTCGATGTCGGCTCATCGCATCCTGGGGCTGTATTCGGTCCCAAGGGTTTGGCTGTTCGCCAATTAAAGCGGTACGCGAGCTGGGTTCAGAACGTCGTGAGACAGTTCGGTCCCTATCTGTCGTGGGCGCAGGATATTTGATGGGAGCTGTCCCTAGTACGAGAGGACCGGGACGGACGTACCTCTGGCGCACCAGTTGTTCCGCCAGGAGCATAGCTGGGCAACTACGTACGGATCGGATAAACGCTGAAAGCATCTAAGCGTGAAGCCGACCCAAAGATAAGATATCCCATTGTTTCAAACAAGTAAGACCCCTTGAAGACTACAAGGTTGATAGGCACGATGTGTAAGTGGAGTGATCCATTCAGCAAGCGTGTACTAATAGGTCGAGGGCTTGACCACAATTCGCTTGAGACTCTTAGAGTCAACGAAAAAATGTAAGCAGTGATTATTCAGTTTTGAAGGCACGTCCTTCTAAGAAACACTGGACAAACAGTAGACCGTATGGTATACTGAGCCAGTCATATGGTCGGTGACGATGACGGTGAGGTTCCACCTGTTCCCATTCCGAACACAGTAGTTAAGCTCACTCGTGCCCAAGATAGTTAGCTGGAAACGGCTTGTGAAAATAGGTAGTCGCCGACTTGATCAAAACGCTCTAAGAGAGATCTTAGGGCGTTTTCTTTTTGCTTTTTTCGTCCAAAGTTCTTGCCGATGAAAAAATTTCCCAGTTTCTGCATGAAAATGCCGTCCTCAATCGTATATAGGATAAAGGTGTCTGCAATGCGGCAGGAATGCCAAGGAGGACAGCATGAAGCTTTTATTCAAACAGCGTGCATTTACCTGGTTTGACAGCTATGACATTTACGACGAAAACGAAAATACGGTCTATGTCGTGAAAGGGCAGCTCTCGTGGGGACACTGCCTGAAAATATTCGACGCCAGCGAGGAGCATGAGCTGGGTACCGTGAAGGAGCAGATTTTTTCCTGGTGGCCCCAATTCGAACTTTACGAGGGGAGCGACTGCATCGGCACCCTGAAAAAAGAACCGTGGGGCTGGTTCAAACCACGGTATAATATCGACTTCAACGGCTGGCACATCGAAGGCGACTGGACGGAATGGGACTACACCATCACCGGGCCGGATGGGGAAAAGGTGGCGGCGATCTCAAAGGAGCTGCTCCACTGGACGGATACTTATGTGCTGGACATTGCAGATCCGGAGGATGCGCTGTATGTGCTGATGTTCGTGCTGGCCATCGACGCTGAAAAGTGTTCCCGCAACTAAAAAACGGCCCGGCTGTGGAGTTTTCCACTTGGCCGGGCCGTCTTGGTTGAATCCTGTTCAGACTTTCTTTGCGAATACGATGCCGATGGTGCCGGGGCCGGAGTAGCCGCCGATGGTCGTGCCGATGTCGGTCTCAATAATGTTCTCAAACTTGCCGTATTTGCGCAGACCGGCTTTGATGGCCTCCATGCAGCCGGGTTTGGGCTGGCAGGACGAGATAAAGACCATGCTGTTGTCGATGTCGTCCCGGCCATCCAGCAGGTCGGTGATGTACTTGCCCACGCAGATGGGCAGGCTGCCGCGGTACTTCCTGACGACCTTCAGCTCACCGTCGATGACGGCGAGGCTGGGCTTGATGCCCAGAATGTTGGCCCCGAAGGCCAGCACGCCGGAGCAGCGGCCGCTCTTGGCCATGTAGTTGAGCTGGTTGAGCACAAAGCTCAGCTCGACCCGGTTGGCGAGGCTCTGGAGGCGCATACAGATGTTCCGGGCCGTCAGGCCGTCCGCAGCCCACTTGGCGGCACGAAGGACAAGATAACCCTGACCGGTGCAGATATTCTCGCTGTCGATGACCGACACATTGTCATATTCCTGTGCGGCAAGGCGGGCGTTCTGGTAACAGGAGGAAAGCTTGGCGCTGACCGAGATGTGGATGACGGCGTCATACTCCTTGGCAAAGGGCTCGAAGAAATCGATGTACTCCACGGGGTTTGCGGCAGCGGATTTCGGGGTCTGGCCGCCTGCGTCCACATGGGCAAAGACGTCAGCCGGATGAATGGTGACGCCGTCCAGATAAGTATCGTCGCCCATCAGGATGTGCATGGGCATCAGAGAAATGTTCCATTGCCGCAGCAGCTCTTCGGACAAATCACAGGTGCTGTCGGCGGTGATCTTGATGTTCAAAAGGTGTCTCCTCTTTTCGTGCCGGGAGCAGCCGACGTCGGTGCAGGCGCTGCCGCAGCAAAATTTCCTTTATAACTATAACACAAAAATCTCAAGATCGTTATCTATTTATCCTGAGTAAAATGTAAATCTTTTATGAAGCATCAAAAAGTATCTCGCAAAGCCGCGGATTCTGTACACAAAGCACAAAAGTGCCGGTCAATTTATAGTTCTTTCCGAAAATTCGCTCCGAAGTGTTTATTTTGTGCTCCAAAAATTATATAATACTATGTGTCACTAGAATGGATACGGTCTGCCCAGCGGCCGTTTATATTATTGGAGGTTGCTTTCTATGTTCATGTACACCGATTACACCCAGCACCTGCTGGATAATGTGAAGAAGATACACTTCATCGGCTGCGGCGGCAGCGGTATGTATCCTCTCATCCAGATCCTCTCCGCAAAGGGCTACGACATTTCGGGCAGCGATGTGCTGGACGGCAGCATCATCCGCTCCGAGCGGGAGATGGGTGTCAAGGTCACGCTGGGCCACAGCGCCGATAATGTCGTCGGTGCAGACCTGGTGGTCTACTCTGCCGCCATCGCAAAGGACAATGTGGAGCTGAATGCGGCAGCCTCCTACGGCATCACGACGGTAGAGCGCAGCGTCCTGCTGGGCTATGTGAGCCGTCTGTACAAGCAGAGCATCTGCGTCTCCGGTACCCATGGCAAGACCACGACCACCTCCATGATCACCACTGCTCTGGAGCTGGCAGGCCGCGATCCCTCTGCGGTCATTGGCGGCAAGCTGCCCCTCATCCACGGCTACGGCAAGGCCGGCAAGGGCGATGACATCGTCATCGAAGCCTGCGAGTTCTCCGAGACCTTCCTGAAGCTGACCCCCTACCTCTCCGTCGTGCTGAACATCGACAACGACCATCTGGACTACTACGGCAGCATGGGTGAGCTGAAGTTCGCCTTCAAGCGCTTTGCCCTGATGACCCAGTTCATGATCTTCGCCAACGCCGACGACAAGAACACGATGGACGTCATGTACACCCTTGACCGCCGTGTGCGCACCTTCGGCATCGACAACGACGGCGATTATCAGGCCATCAATGTGCAGGAGTATAAGCCCGGCTTCTTCGAGTTCGATTTGAAGGAGTGGAGCAAGGTGACGGGCCACATCCGCCTGGCTGTGCCGGGCCGTCACAACATCTACAATGCGCTGGCCATGTGCGCGGTCTGCCGTTTTGCGGGCCTGACCGTGGAGCAGTGCGCTGCCGCTGCCGCAAGCTTCAAGGGCGCAGGACGCCGTTTCGAGGTCTACGGTGAGTGCAACGGCGCTGTGGTGGTGGATGACTACGCTCATCACCCCACCGAGCTGCGTGCGACCCTGAACACCGCCAAGGAACTGGGCTACAAGCGCCTCATTGCCGTCCACCAGCCGTTTACATACAGCCGCACCAAGATGCTGTTCAACGACTTCGTGGATGTGCTTAAGATCCCCGATGTGGCAGTCATCACCCCCATCATGGGCAGCCGTGAGCCCAACGACCCCACCATCACCAGCGCAAAGCTGGCCGCTCAGATCCCCGGCTCGGTGCTGGTGGACAGTCTGGAGGCTGCTGCCGACTGGGTGAAGCAGAACGCCCGGGAAGGCGATCTGGTCATCACGCTGGGCTGCGGCGACATCTACAAGGCCAGCAAGATGATGGTCGCTGACAATAACAAGTAAATCCCAAAAGAGATAGCAATGCCCCTGCATCGGCTGAAATGGCTGATGCAGGGGCGTTTTATTTACGGGCAAAAAAGACCTCCGCAGTCCGTGGACGGCGGAGGTCTTGGGTAACTCAGGAGAGATTACAGATTGAAGTAGCGCTTTGCGTTGTCGAAGCAGATGCCCTTGACGATCTTCTCCAGAGCCTTCTCGTCGTTGGGATACTCGCCGTCCTCAACCCACTGACCGATGAGGTTGCAGAGGATGCGGCGGAAGTAATCGTGGCGGGTGTAGCTCAGGAAGCTGCGGCTGTCGGTCAGCATACCGACGAAGTTGCCCAGCAGGCCGAGGCTGGCCAGACGGGACATCTGCTCTTCCATGCCGATCTTGTGGTCGTTGAACCACCAAGCGGAGCCGTGCTGGATCTTGCCCGGGACCTCGCTGTTCTGGAAGCAGCCGAGGATGGTGCCGATCTGAGCATCATCGCCGGGGTTCAGGCTGTAGATGATGGTCTTGGGGCACTCGTCGGTGTCGTTCAGGGCGCTCAGCAGAGCTGCGATCTCGCCGCCGCAGGTAGCGGTGTTGATCATGTCGTAGCCGGTGTCGGGTCCCAGCAGGGTGTTCATCTTGCGGTTGACGCCGCGCAGGCAGTTGTAGTGGATCTGCATGGCGATGCCGAGGCGGTGATACTGCTTGCCCAGGTGGATGAGGATGTAGGTCTGATACTTCTCAGCCTCTTCCGGAGTGCAGGTCTCGCCGGCCATGACCTTCTGGTAGATGGCGTTGACCTCTTCCTTGGTGGCCTCACGGTAGGGGATGTAGTCCAGACCGTGGTCAGAAGCGCGGCAGCCCATCTCGGCGAAGAACTCGATGCGGTCGGTCAGAGCGCTGGTGACGCAGTTGATGCAGGCCAGCTTCTCCTTGCCGACAGCAGCGGCCAGCTTGCCCATGTACTCAGCAAAGCCGGGCTTGTTGATGTTGAGGGCCTTGTCGGGGCGGAAGGAAGGAGCCACGGTGAACTTGATGGTGGGGTCTTCCTTGATCTTCTTGTGCCACTCGAGGCTGTCGATGGGGTCATCGGTGGTGCCGATGAAGGCCACGTTGCTCTGCTCGATGAGGCCGCGGACGGTCAGCTTGGGGTCGTGCTGGAGCTTGTCGTTGCACAGGTTCCAGACTTCCTCAGCGGTGTCGCCGTTCAGCACGCCGTCGTAGCCGAAGAAGGTGTGCAGCTCGAGGTTGGTCCAGTGGTACATCGGGTTGCCGATGGCCATGGGCAGAGCCTCGGCAAACTTCTGGAAACGCTCGCGGTCGGGCTTGTCGCCGGTGATGTACTCCTCGGGCACGCCGTTGGAGCGCATGACGCGCCACTTGTAGTGGTCGCCGAAGTAGCTGCCGTCCGGGTTGCGGCCGCCCAGCCAGACCTGAGCGATGTTGTCGAAGCGGCGGTTCTCGTAGATCTCACGGGGAGGAATGTGGCAGTGATAGTCACAGATGGGCATATCCTCAGCGTAAGCGTGGTACAGGTGCTGTGCGGTGGGCGACTGGAGCATGAACTCCTTATCCATAAATGCTTTCATGGTCAGAACTCCTTTTTTCAATGGTCATGACAGTTTGAAACATTCTTATAGTAGGGCATCGGCCTGTTCCGTGCAAACAGGCCATTCCTGCTTTTAGTATACCGGAAAACGCCGATGTATACAACTGAAAAACTGCCCAAAAATCTCGTGCGGACTTGTACAATTCGCTGGTTTTTATAAAAACGACCCCTTTCCCGGCAAAAAACTGTTGAGAACCACTTGACTTATTTGTATACAACAGCATAAAATAGAGGCAGAGAAGGGCGCGGCTCAGGCTGCCCCCCGTGAAAGGCAAAGCAATTTGATAAAAGGAGACACTCAAATGGAAACTTTGAATTACAAGGTCCTGGAAAGCACCGGCTACAACGGTTATATCCTCAAGGACGCACCCGTCAAGGTGATGCAGTTCGGCGAGGGCAACTTCCTGCGCGCATTCGTGGATTACTTCTTTGATATTGCCAACGAGAAGGCTGGCTACAACGGCAAGGTCAAGCTCGTCCAGCCCATCGCAAACTTCCCCCAGATGGCTGACTGGATCAACGAGCAGGAGGGTCTGTACACCCTGTACCTGCGCGGCAGCGAGAAGGGCCAGAAGGTCGATGCAAAGCGCGTCATCTCCTGTGTGCATGACTGCGTCTGCCCCTACTCCGAGGGCAAGTGGGACGAAGTGCTGGCTCTGGCCCGCTCTGAGGACCTGGAGATCGTCGTCTCCAACACCACTGAGGCCGGCATCGCCTACACGCAGGGCGACAGCCAGTTCGACCAGGTGCCTCCCAACAGCTTCCCCGCAAAGCTGACCCGCGTGCTCTACGAGCGCTACACCGCCTTCAAGGGCGCTGCTGACAAGGGTCTGGTCATCCTCTCCTGCGAGCTCATCGACAACAACGGCAAGGAGCTGCAGAAGTGCTGCAACAACTACGCGAAGGACTGGAACCTCGATGCTGCCTTCATCGACTGGATGAACAACGCCAACACCTTCTGCTCCACTCTGGTGGACCGCATCGTCCCGGGCCGCATCCGTGACCCGAAGGAGATGGCTGCTCTGGAAGAGGCCAACGGCTACACCGATAAGGCTCTGGATGTCGGCGAAGTCTTCGGCGTCTGGGTCATCGAGGGCCCCGCAGGTCTGGAGGACAAGCTGCCGTTCAAGAAGGCCGGCGTCAACGTCATGGTCGTGCCCGATGTCACCCCCTACAAGAAGCGCAAGGTCCGCATCCTGAACGGCGCACACACCGGCTTCGTTCTGGGCGCATATCTGGCTGGCTTCGACATCGTGCGTGACTGCATGCACAACGACACCATCCGCGGCTTCATGAACAAGATGCTGCACGAGGAAGTCATCCCCACCCTGCCTCTGGACAAGAAAGACCTCGAGGAGTTCGCTTCTGCTGTGCAGGACCGCTTCAACAACCCCTTCATCAACCACGAGCTGATGAGCATCTCCCTGAACTCCACCTCCAAGTGGAAGGCCCGCAACATGCCTTCCTTCCTGGCTTATATCGAGGAGCAGAAGAAGCTGCCCAAGTGCCTGACCATGTCTCTGGCTGCTTACATCGCTTTCTACTCCAACGACATTCAGGAGCGCACTGCTGACGGCCTCATCTGCAAGCGCCCGGCAGGCAACACCTACAAGATCCAGGATGACGCATGGGCTCTGGACTTCTACTATGCACACAAGGACGACACCGCTGCCCAGCTGGTGAACGCCGTTCTGACCAACACCCAGATGTGGGATCAGGACCTGACCAAGATCGAGGGCCTCGAGGCCGCTGTTCTGGCAGACCTGGAGCTCATCCGCACCGAGGGCGCCGAGGCTGCTTACAAGAGCTGCCTGTAAGCTGAAAATTTGCACAAAAGGGCTGCTGCTTTGGGCAGCAGCCCTTTTGGCTTATGAAAGAGTAGGAGAAAAACTATGCCGCAGGCGATCCATATCAGCCCCATCGACAACGTCGTTGTCGCTCTGCATCCCATTGCCAAGGGTACCCTCGTCGAGGTGGACGGCCTTGCCGTTACCGCGCTGGAGGACATCCCTCAGGGCCATAAGATGGCTGTCAAGCCCATCAAGAACGGCGAGAACGTCATCAAGTACGGCTTCCCCATCGGCCACGCCACCGCCGACGCTGAGCCGGGTACCTGGATGCACACCCACAATGTCCACACCAACCTCTCCGGTGAGGTGGAATACAGCTATAACCCCTCCCCCGATCTGGCCCCGCTGCCCAAGGTGGAGCCCGAGACCTTCATGGGCTTCCGCCGCAAGGATGGCCGCGCCGCCATCCGCAACGAGATCTGGATCATCCCCACCGTCGGCTGTGTCAACGACATCGCCAAGAAGATGGTGGCCGACAATCAGGACCTCGTCACAGGTACCATTGAGGGCCTCTACACCTTCACCCACCCCTTCGGCTGCAGCCAGACCGGTCATGACCCTGTCTCTTATACACATCTGACGCTGCCGACGAACTCTAGGGTGTAGATC
>ERZ1026964.523-NODE-523-length-11293-cov-4.434686_pt1 | contig 11293 bp, 7 predicted proteins | sample MGYA00519565_ERZ1026964 | MGnify/ENA primary metagenome ERZ1026964 (study PRJEB26926, sample SAMN06164476) | human gut metagenome | biome: ENVO:00009003; feature: ENVO:2100002; material: ENVO:00002003 | host: Homo sapiens | place: USA | collected 2012 ...
CGAGATGCTCAGGAGTCTCGTGGGCTCGGAGATGTGTATAAGAGACAGATGTACAAGACTCCACCATCTCCCTATACGGAAGAAGATACGATAATGAAAAATATACCGAAGATTTTGCTCGTGAATGGCTTACTCATACTTATGAACTAATTAACAAATATGAGCCAAAACTCATTTGGTTCGACTGGACAGTTAACAATCCGGTACTAATGCCATATTTCAATAAGTTTATGGCTTACTATTACAATAACGCTTTGGATTGGGGCAAAAATGTAGTAGTAAATACCAAATATGGATATCCAACTAATGTTCAAGTATGGGATATAGAAAGAGGAAAATCCGGAAAAATGATGCAATTCCCCTGGCAAACTGATACTTCTGTGGGTAAAAAATCATGGTCATACATTGATGGAGAAGAAAATAAAAGCCCGGAGCAAATTGTACATGACTTAATTGACATAGTTAGTAAAAACGGGAATCTATTATTGAATATCGGTCCCCGTGCTGACGGCACAATCACTGATGAACAAAAAGCAGTATTACTCTCTATTGGTAAATGGCTAAAAGTAAATGGAGAAGCTATTTATGGCACACGATGTTGGAAGAAGTTCGGAGAAGGAGATACTGAAGCCACAAAAGGCGCTTTTTCCGATAATGCAGCAATCGCTTATACTGCCCAAGATATGCGTTTCACTACTAAAGATAATGACCTTTATGCAATTATTCTAAATTGGAGTGATAACGGAACCTTAATAAAGTCTTTAAATAAAGAATCAATTGCCGATGCCAAGATAGTTAGAATAAACCTCTTAGGATCTGATGAAAAGATTGATTGGAAACAAACCGATGAAGGATTAAAGATATCTTTCCCGCAAAATAAACCTTGTGAATATGCCTATTCTTTTAAAATATCTTTTAACAAGAAAGTTGGAGAACATCTTAAATCAGAAGCTGTCAATGAATGAGGTAGTGAAATATAACCCTAAAAACTAAGCTCAATCCAAATGAAAACTATTTCAGCAATCCCGTAACCGAAATGTATCATATTTGTTACCATTTCTTCAATTTGCCGCAAAAAGTATGAAACGCAATGTTTCTACTTTTGCGGCAAATTCATTAACGTATCATAACAAGTATGAAACACATTTTTAGAATATTTACGCTCTTATTCTTATTTACAGCGGTCAGCAATCTGACAAAAGCTGATGAGAAAACAAACGTAGTAAAACAAGGCACTGTACGCGGTCGTATCATCGACACTTCAAAGCAAACCCTTCCGGGTGCCTCCGTTTACATTGAAAAGCTACATGCCGGCGTAACGAGTGACGTCAACGGCTTCTACACTTTCCCTAATCTGGAACCGGGAACTTACACCGTAAAAGTAAGTTATGTAGGTTACTCACCTGTGGAATTAAAAATAACGATTCCCGAAGGACGTACCCTGGAGAAAGATGTCATACTGAACGAAGGACTCGAACTTCAGGAAGTGGTAGTAGGTGGAGCTTTCCAGGGACAACGCCGCGCTATTAATTCACAGAAAAACAGCCTCGGCATCAAGAATGTGGTTTCTGCCGACCAAGTAGGCAAGTTTCCGGATTCTAACATTGGAGATGCTTTGAAACGTATTTCAGGTATCAACGTACAGTATGACCAGGGCGAAGCCCGTTTCGGACAGGTACGCGGGACAAGTGCGGATATGAGTTCCGTCACCATCAACGGCAACCGGGTTCCTTCTGCTGAAGGCGATACACGTAATGTACAGCTCGACCTAATCCCTGCGGATATGATACAGACGATCGAAGTGAATAAAGTCGTTACTCCGGATATGGATGCCGACGCCATCGGTGGCTCCATTAATTTAGTGACCAAGAACTCTCCTTATAAGCGTTTCATCAGTGCCACTGCCGGAACCGGTTACAACTGGATTAGCGACAAAGCACAATTAAATTTAGGATTTACTTATGGTGACCGTTTCTTCAACGACAAATTGGGAGTCATGCTTTCCGCTTCTTACCAGAACTCGCCTTCCGGTTCGGACGATGTTGAATTTGTATGGGACAAAGATGTAGAAACCGGAGAACTCTGCATCACCGACTACCAGGTTCGTCAATACTACGTCACCCGAGAGCGTCAAAGTTATTCCGCCGCCCTCGACTGGGATATTAACGAAAACAACAAACTCACCTTTAAAGGTATCTTCAATAATCGCAATGATTGGGAAAACCGTTACCGCCTCACCGTGAAAGGTATCAACCTGGAAGAGGATGACAATGGCAACGAATACTGTTCTATTAACAACAAAGGTACCATGCGTGTACAGACCAAAGGCGGCACGCCCGATAACCGCAACGCCCGTCTGGAACGTCAACGTACCATGGACTTTACCCTCGGCGGTGAGCATCTCTTCGGCAAACTGGATACAAGATGGAGTGTTAACTACGCCAAAGCCAGCGAAGAACGTCCCAACGAACGTTACATCGACTATCAGCTGAAAAAACAGAAATTCAATATGGATCTGAGTGACGAACGTAAACCACTGCTTACTCCGCAAGAAGGTTCAACCATGTATCTGAACGATGATTTCAGCCTGAAAGAAGTGACCGAACAACAAGAAGACATTCAGGAAAAAGACTTTAAGTTCAAACTCGACTTCAGCCTGCCGCTTACGAAAGGAGAATTCGGAAACCACCTACGCTTCGGTACCAAAGTAGTACATAAGACTAAGGACAAGGAAATTGACTTCTACGAATATACCCCGCTGGATGAAGAAGGTTTCGACAAAGCCAGTCTGGCTGCTGCCGTCGACCAGAATCGTGACGGATACATTCCGGGAGATCAATACAAAGTAGGCAGTTTCGTAAGCAAAGAATATTTGGGATCTCTCGACCTGAATAATACAAGCCTGTTCGAAAAAGAGCAAGTACAAGAAGAACTCGCCACCAACTTCAAGGCAAAAGAAACTGTCGCAGCCGGTTATCTGCGTTTCGACCAGAAACTCGGCAAGAAGTGGGATCTGATGCTCGGATTACGTCTGGAAAATACACATGTGAAATATTCCGGTAGCCAATTCGATGCAGATGAAGAGAAAACAACCCGCACGCCCTACGAATCGGATAGTTACCTAAATGTACTTCCCTCCGTCCTGGTGAAATATGATGTAAACGATGACTTCAAGGTACGCGCTTCGTTCACCAACACCATTGCACGCCCCAAGTACTCCGCCTTGGCGCCCAACATTACAATTAAGCGCAGCGACAACGAGATTTCCCTCGGTAATCCGGGATTGAAGCCGACACTCTCCTATAACTTCGATCTGAGTGGTGAATATTATTTCAAAAGTATCGGTCTCGTCAGTGCCGGCATCTTCTACAAGAAGATTAACGACTTCATTGTAGACCAGACATTGCGCAACTATAGCTACAACGGAACCACCTATACTAAATTCAGCCAGCCGCGCAACTCCGGCAATGCTGATCTGCTGGGTGTGGAAGTAGCCTATCAACGCGACTTCAGTTTCATTGCCCCGTCCTTGAAGTGCATCGGTTTCTACGGAACTTACACCTATTCTTACTCCCGGGTAGATAACTTCAACTTCGAAGGACGCGAGAATGAAAGCAGCCTGCGCCTCCCGGGATCTCCGGAGCACACAGCCAATGCTTCACTCTTCTTCGAGAAGTCAGGACTGAGTATCCGCCTCTCTTATAACTATGCATCTGCATTCATCGATGAAATGGGTTCGGAAAAGTTCTATGACCGTTACTACGACGCTGTAAATTATATGGATGCCAATGCCAGCTATACTTTCGGCAAGAAGTTGAAAACGACCTTCTATGCTGAAGCTAACAACCTGCTGAACCAGCCTTTACGCTACTATCAAGGTACAAAGGATCGCACGATGCAAAGCGAACACTACGGTATAAAGGTAAATGCGGGTGTGAAAATCAATTTCTAACCACTTAAGTAACAACCAAAAAAAATATCATAATGAAAAAAGTATTCTCTCTCCTTTTAGTTATTCTCCTCAGTAATTGGGCTGTCGCACAGATAACGGACTATTCCATATTCGACAAGAAATTCAATTTTTATGTAGCCAACGATCTCGGCCGCAACGGCTACTACGACCAGAAGCCTATAGCCGAGCTGATGGGAACCATGGCCGAAGAAATAGGCCCCGAATTTGTAGTTGCCACCGGAGATATACATCATTTCGAAGGCGTACGCAGCGTGAATGATCCGTTATGGATGACAAACTATGAGCTCATCTACTCTCACCCGGAACTGATGATCGACTGGTTCCCCGTACTCGGCAATCATGAGTACCGTGGCAACACACAGGCGGTATTGGACTACACCAACATCAGTCGCCGCTGGACCATGCCCGCCCGCTACTATACAAAGGCATTTGAAGACAAAGGTACCACTATCCGCATCGTCTGGATAGACACCGCCCCTATGATGGACAAATACCGCAATGACTCCGCCACCTATCCCGACGCGTGCAAACAGGATTTACAAAAACAATTCTCTTGGATCGACTCTGTACTGACCAGTGCCAAAGAAGACTGGATCATCGTAGCCGGACACCATCCCATCTATGCAGAAACTTCGAAAGATGACAGCGAACGTCTGGATATGCAGAAACGTCTCGATCCGATACTCCGCAAACACAAGGTAGACATGTACATCTGCGGACATATCCACAACTTCCAGCATATTCGCAGGCCGGGAAGTGATATCGACTACATTGTCAACTCAGCCGGTTCCCTTGCCCGCAAAGTGAAACCCACAGAAGGAACCGTCTTTTGTAATCCGGAACCGGGCTTCTCTGTAGTATCTGCGGACAAAAAAGAACTGACATTGCGAATGATTGATAAAAAAGGCAACATACTGCATACCATAAGCCGGAAAAAATGAGAAAGGCCTGTTGGCGAAATTAATTCCATTGACGATAGTCATGAAAACGAATTCATTCGCCAACAGGTTAAAAAAAGAGATACAGCTTTATATGTCAAAGGAAAGCAATATATTTGTGCCTATCAAATATACAAACGCTATGAAGAAATTATCTCTCTATCTACTACTCTGTCTACTAATTGCCGCATGCGTTAAAAACGACGACAAAGACGAACCCATCCTGGTAACCGACATTGTAATGCCTGCTCAGACCAGTTTTAACCCCGGTGATAAAGTCACGATTAAAGCACAAGGTATCCAACCCGGTGACGATATTATGTTCGAAATCTATTGGCCGCTCCCCGACCAACCCGCCCTAAACTATCAGGGATATGCTCTTGGAGTATCGCCCGTCATGATTGAACAGACCACCACAAGTATCACCTTCCTGGCACCGGGACATTATCCTGCCTCAACCACCAAGGTACGTCTGCGTCGCTCCGGTGAGATCATGACGCTTGGTGAGATTTCGGTAACCAACGGCGAAGCACCCAAAGAGTTCCAACTCTACGGCATTGTAAATTCTCATTCCGACACGAGTTATGATAACTGCATTGAGCACGTAAACCTCACAGATGGCAGCCCTAAGAACATAGTAAAATTGGCAGAAGACCAGAAAGATTTCTCCTGTGTAGTCAATGTCCCGGAAAGTCAGAACCTCTGCGGAATACAGACGATAGATGGAGTGCGCAAAGTATTCAGCTACGATCTTTCCATGCATTTCTGGCAAGATATGGAACTTGAAAACATATTGACCCTTTGCAACGGCCAAAGCTCTATAATAGCCGTAAGGCAAATATCCACCGATGAAGTGATATTGGCAACCACAGGCTCCTGGCCCTACACCCGAAACATGGATCAAACCTCGAACCGCCGCTACAAACTACCCGTAGGTATAAAGCCCGAATCCCTGACACGCTATCCCGGTGTACAAGGCGGCAGCAGCCAACTGCTACTCTCGGCCAATAACGGAAACAACAGCTTCACTCCCGTTGTACTGGATCTGCAACAAAATAGCGGGAAAATATACATCGGCGATCCGATACAGGCTACCGCACTCATTCCCTTCTGGACAATAATCAGCGGAAAAGATACCGGAACTACTAAATATGTGCGTACCGGTGGATATGCCGTAGTAAGAGCCGATAATGGCCAGACAGAACTGTGTCTTTGGAATCAGACAACAATGAGCTTGGATGAGCCTTTTGCCATATTCCCCAATTCGGCACGTTCAGTAACCATGCTCGCCCAAGATACAGAGACGATGAAAATCTATGTATTGTTCGAAGGTTATCGGAACGGCAGACTGATTTATGCCTACGACTTAGTGAAAAAGGACTGGCAGCAGGTTACAGACAACTATCCTTATTCGGAAATTGTAGCCGCACGATAAAGACACTTCATTTTCTTTATCATCCGCAGCCCTGTCGGACGACTTTAGCAACATTACAAACGGATAACTATCTGTGCGATAAAGCACTTAGTGTTCCACTACATTCACTCGTAGTGGAACACCCGTTCACCCCTATTGGGAAGTACCTTCACTCGTAGTGGGAGATGCCTTCTCTCGTAGTGGGAATCAGTTTCAATCCTACCGGGAGGATCGCTCATTCCCGCACCGGAAAAGGCTTACTTTTTCGGTCGCAGATCATCCTTAGGTATCGTCGTCGCACTCCCGTCGCGTGTAGCAATATAATGTGGAGACATAATTTCTATACCCTCTTCATTAAATCTATCCTGGATATTCTGGTGCAAATCGGAATAAACCTGTGCCAACTGGTTAGCATCTTTAATATATGCATTCACCTGATAGACCGGGTAATAATCCTGAAGAGACGTTTCCAATATAAACGGACGCGGATCATCTACCACTCCGGGAGTATTCAGAGCAGCCTCAACCAGAAGTTGATGTGTCTTCCGCCAGGGAATATCATACCCCACACTCACTTCCGAATGGATAATCAGCCCGTAGTCACGTGCCGACTGACTAAAGTTTACCGTATGCGAAGACATGATGAAAGAGTTCGGAATCGTCACCACCTCATTCTTCGGTGTACGGATGCGCGTCACCAACGGAGTCTTCTCTATTACATTTCCCGTAGTATCATTCAGCTTGATGCGGTCGCCCAACTTAAAGGGACGCATATAGGTGATTACCAATCCCGCAATAATATTCCCGATCACCGTACTCGAACCCAACGAAACAATCAAGCCGACAAAGACCGATATCCCCTGGAAAACGCCCGACTTGGAACCCGGCAGATAGGGATAAATCATAGCAATCATAAATGCATAAAGCAGAAAACGCACAATGTGAAACGTTGGCATAGCCCAATCGGCATAGAAACCACTTATCTTCAGCCGCTCCGATTGAATTTCACTGGCAAGATAATGCACCAACCTCACCAGATACTTCACGGCAAGCCATATCACAAAGATGGTAAACAGGTTGGGAACATATTCTACTATACCCAGGAAGATGCTCTTTATAGGGTCCCATATATACGAGAATAACTTATAAGCAAGGTCTTTCGTTTGGGGAAATATGGAGAAAAGCAACGGCACCGTCAATATCAACTGGAGCAGCATTACGGCATATCGCAACAGATTTGCCAGAAAGACAAGCAGATTCACCTGCTTCTGCGTATCCAGCAATTCATATTCCTGAATGGAGATAGGTTTCAGTTTGGTATCCTTCAATCGCTGAATACGTACTTTCAGCTTATTGAACAACCAGGTGGTGAGTTTAAACAGCAGATACTGACCTATGATTACAAGAATGAAATAGAGAATACGTTTGCCAAGCTGCCACAGACTATGTTCGTCCTTCATTACCTTCAGCTTGTCTACGATCACTTTACGTTTGGCAGCCGCCAACTGGTCACGCGAGCAACCTTCCCACAGACCATCCTGATCCGTAAAAGAAGAAAGAACCTTATTACCGTACATCAGATCGGTAACAATATCACTGCTCTCTAAGTAAACTGAATCCGGTTGCAGATTAAATCGCTTGCCCAGTTCCGTTATTGCCGCTGCATTCATTTCGGCACGTTGCTGCGGAGTATGACCACCACGCTTGGCAAACAGGTAATATAGCGTATCACCTTCCACCACCACCGGCACGCCTGTTGTCATCCGCCTGAGCGAATCAATACGCAATCGCTGCTTTGCCAGCTTCAGGGAGTCCGCCGCATCATACTTCAGCCTCATTTGCTCTATCTCCATCCTGAGATTAGCTTCATTCAACCTTGCAACCTCCAAATCCTCTTTCATCTTCAGCAGATGAATCGAGTCTGTATCTGCCCTTTGAGCAACAACAGTCCCCAAAGTATCGTCATTAAAGACATCTAATACCTTCTCTACCAACTGGGCAGATGCAACGCCCGCAGGCAACAGCAAGAACCAAAGACACAACGCACGTATTCCCTTCATATAAAAGCCCTTAATCAGGTTATTTAGAAACAACAAATTAATTAACGTGCCAAACATACGGAATGTTTTTCGCTTTTCATGAAAGGAATTAATTATATTTGCACAAAAAACAGAATTCTCATGGATATTCTTTCTCTTCTCGGAGGTCTTCTCCTCATCCTTTTAGGTGCCAACGGACTCACAGACGGAGCCGCATCCATCGCCAAGCGCTTCCGCATCCCTTCCATTGTTATCGGCCTCACCATCGTAGCTTTCGGAACTTCCGCTCCCGAACTGACGGTCAGCGTCTCTTCGGCTCTGAAAGGCAGTGCGGACATCGCCATCGGAAACGTTGTAGGCAGCAATATCTTCAATACACTGATGATTGTAGGCTGTACGGCACTCTTCGCTCCAATTGTTATTTCCAGAAATACACTGCGCAAGGAAATCCCGCTCTGTATCCTATCCTCCATAGTATTGCTGATTTGCGCGAATGATGTCTTTCTGGATCATAGTTCTGAAAATATAATCAGCACTACAGACGGACTGTTGCTGCTCTGTTTTTTCATCATTTTCCTCGGATATACCTTTGCCATCGCTTTTCAAGGGAAGAAAGAGGGAGAGACAGAAGAGGAAATCAAACAACTTCCCATGTGGCGATCCATACTATATATAATAGGTGGGCTGGTGGCACTGATTGCCGGCGGTAATTTCTTCGTAGATGGCGCCAGCGGCATTGCACGCAATCTGGGAGTAAGTGAATCCGTCATCGGACTGACTCTGGTAGCAGGCGGCACATCTCTGCCCGAACTTGCAACCTCCATTGTCGCCGCCTTAAAGAAGAATCCGGAAATTGCTATCGGAAACGTGATTGGCAGTAACCTGTTCAACATCTTCTTCGTACTGGGATGCAGCGCTTCCATCACACCGTTGCACCTGACGGGTATCACGAATATGGATCTATTGGTACTTGTAGGCTCCAGCATACTGCTATGGATATTCGGATTGTTCTTCGCCAAACGCATCATTACCCGCATAGAGGGCAGCATACTGATACTTTGTTATATAGCATACACCACCGTACTCATTTACAACGTTTAATGGAAGGCATCAATATATCATACTTCATGAACGGAGCTGCATTCATGTTTTTCGGATATGTCAGTTTCCGTTTGCTCACACATAGGCCACGCTCACGCATTCAGAGAATACTGGGGCTGACCCTTGCTTTCTGGGCATTACTGGAGTTCAAAGATATATTACTCTATTTCCCTTCACTGAAAACTGAGCGATTGGTCAACTCCCTGCTATTCATTGACGGATGGGCAGTTGCCGCCTGCTCCTTCTATCTTCTGGAATTAACAGCGCCCGGATGGCTCAACTGGAAGAAAGTCTTTTCACTTCTCAGTCCCTATCTTGCATTTACAATTGCCTATTTGTGCACCTTTTATACCCCTATATTTCCTTTTTATTTCGGATTTATACTGATTTATAGTGCAATTATTGTACTTATAGTAACTTTTGCCGCTCGCCGATATCAACGCTATATACGCAATAATTACTCTTATTCGGAACATATCGATGTGGCATGGTTGAAGAAAGCCACATTTATTCTCGCCATCTGCTTGGTGACATGGGTATATACCAGCATAAATATTACAGGTTGGGGAGATACTATTTATTACATATCCTCAGTTCTCTTATGGTCTGTCATTGTCCACTATTCAGCTTATCAGATCAGCATCTCCATGCCAAACAACCTGAAAGGCAACCTGCTGTCTAAAAAAAACATAGAAGAGAAAGAAGAGGTTGAAGAAGAACAAGAAAACGGTTCTTATTACGCCTTTCAGGAAATACTGCACAAAGTAATGGAAGAGCAACAACTCTATCTTAACCCCAAGCTTACTATCAGTGACGTAGCCAATGCCATCGGAACAAACCGCACCTACTTATCCTCCTATTTCAACAATAAGCTGAATATCACTTTCTACGACTATATAAACAATCTCCGCATTGAGAAAACCGGCAAGCAATTACTGGCTACCTATCCTTACACCATGAATATAGACGAAATAGCCGAACGTTCCGGATTTAACTCCACTTCCACGTTCCGACGTGCTTTCTTCAAAAATACGGGTATGACACCTTTACAGTATCGGAAAAGCATACAGAAATAGATTAGTTTTTATCTCTGCCACGTGGTATTTTAAAGATTATCATGTATCTTTGCCACTTCATTAGACATAAAATTATGGCAATAACAATCAAAAAAGTTTCCACAATGAAAGAATTGAAACGGTTCATCCGCTTCAATTACCGGCTATACAAAGGCAACCCCTACTCCGTTCCCGATCTCTACGACGACATGCTCAACACTTTCAATAAAAAGAAGAATGCGGCGTTTGAATTCTGTGAAGCAGAGTATTTCCTGGCTTACCAAGACAATAAAATAGTGGGCCGCGTAGCTGCCATAATCAACCACAAGGCTAATAAAACCTGGGATAAAAAGAATGTCCGTTTCGGCTGGATTGATTTCATTGATAACCCGGAAGTATCCGATGCCTTGATCCACACGGTAGAAGAATGGGGAAAAGAACGTGGAATGACTCACATACAAGGCCCGTTGGGCTTCACAGACTTCGATGCGGAAGGCATGCTGATCGAAGGCTTCGATCAACTCAGCACCATGGCAACCATTTACAACTATCCTTACTATCCGCAACACATGGAGCGTATGGGATTTGAGAAGGAAGCTGACTGGGTGGAATATCAGATCTACATTCCGGATGCCATACCGGACAAGCACAAACGCATCTCCGATCTTATCCAGCGTAAATATAATCTCAAGATTAAAAAATATACATCTGCAAAGAAGATTGCCCGCGACTATGGACAGGCCATCTTTGAGTTGATGAACGAAGCTTATAAG
>ERZ1026964.530-NODE-530-length-11237-cov-3.556609_pt1 | contig 11237 bp, 10 predicted proteins | sample MGYA00519565_ERZ1026964 | MGnify/ENA primary metagenome ERZ1026964 (study PRJEB26926, sample SAMN06164476) | human gut metagenome | biome: ENVO:00009003; feature: ENVO:2100002; material: ENVO:00002003 | host: Homo sapiens | place: USA | collected 2012 ...
TAAAAATATTTGCTAATAAGAAGGTTGCGTGCGGGCAAAAAGCGGGAAAAGCGCTCTTTGGACAGAGCAAATTCAGTGTTATTCCAAATGGAATTGATACCGCTAAGTACTATGTCTATGATGAAAACACCCGCAGCATTTTGCGTCGAAAACTAAACATGAAATTAGACGCATTTCAAATATGTCATGTTGGTCGGTTTGTTGATGTTAAGAATCATAAGTTTATCCTTGAAGTTGCAAGGGAATTGAAAAATGATAATGTAAATTTCCAAGTGCATTTACTAGGAGATGGCGAACTCTTCGATGAAATTCATCAGATGGCTAATGAAATGAATCTTGAAGAAGTATGCTTTCATGGGAGTGTAGAGAACGTCAACGAATATCTCAAGGCATCAGACTTGTTTATACTGCCTTCTAAATATGAGGGACTTCCGGTAACATTGGTTGAAGCACAGAGTGCAGGAGTTAAGTGCTTGGTTTCGAACGGTGTTCCAACAGAAGCCGATTTCAATCTTGGATTAATGGAAGCGCTTCCCCTAGAGAAGGATATTTGGGTTACAAGGATAAAACAGTGTGTGTCTAATAAAAAAAGAATAGCGCAATCAGATATTGAAAGTGCAATAAGGAATAGAGGATATGACATTAGAGATAGCGCGAATAAGATGCTTGAAGTATATTTATAAAATCAAGGGGGAAGAGGAGTATGGGAGGTAAAAAGATAAAAGTTTGTAAACAAACCATATATGCTTTTCTGCTTTTGATGTGCCTTATAATTGCTTATGCTTACGAATCTACAATGGTCGGTTCGGGAGTTCTTCATAATATACAGTTTGTTTCAATAATAGGAACAGGCATTTTACTTTATATTATTGCTTCGTGGAAAACTGTATACTATCGAATTCTCTCCCCATATATAATTATTGTATCTACATTATATCTTACTTTATGTGGACAAAGCGTTGCATGGGCATTTGGACTTAAAGCAGGCTATAGAGACTTGAGATATGCTGCATATGGGACTGTGACGTTTCTGAACAATGAGTTGTGTCATGCATTACTCTATTCGTATTTATGTATTGTGATGCTGCATGTCGCAGTTCTTGCGTATGTTGATCCCAGTACAAAGAAAATGAAAAGAGTTGAGAAGGCATTTGAAAAAGAGAAACAAAATCAACTCAACTCAATTGACAAAAGATTATACAAAATACTTGTTGTATTCGGCATGGTATTGATTGCTTTAACTATTGTTCCATATTTAATGACGAACCTTAAATCGTATTCTATTATACGAATTAAAGGGTATGGAGCACAGTACGATAGCGTTTCATATGGATTGAGTTCAATTGGCGCCAAGATTGCCGATTTTTTTCCAGTTGGAGTAGTTACACTGCTTTTTGCATGGGGGAAAAAAACAGAATACAATAAAAACAATTATGAATTAAAGTGTACATTTGCTTACCTAATAGTAGGGTTGCATCTGTTCATTCAGCTGTTGCTTTCCCAAAGAACGGGAGTTATTCTGTTTACCGTTGCAATTTTATTTCTGTATTTTACAGATAAGAAAATACCAAGAAAATGGATTCTTTTTGGAATTCTAGGGTGTGCGATTCTGATGGCAGGAATGCGCATGGTTGATATGATCAGAAGTGGTTCTGTAGCAGATATATCAGACTTTTTTACGTATGTAGCAGATGATGACAATAATCCTGTTTTGGATTTTTTGGGAGATATTGGCTGGAATCTGATGACTACACTAGAGTTCCAGAAGGTAATCCCTAGCGCACATGGGTTTGGTTTGGGATCATCCTATTTAGTGTCTATGACATCAATTATTCCGAATTTGAATTTCTGGGCGGTTCATCCGGCATATCAATATGGAAATATCTCCGGTTGGCTACAAGAATACTTAAGGTTTTCATTTGGAATTGGATGCACACCAGTAGCAGAATCTTATTACAATTTTGGAGTATTTGGATTTCTATTTTTTCTAATCTGGGGCAAATTCATCGCCAGCCTGAATAGGAAATTCGATTCGCCGAAATCAATATTAGATAATTATCAAGTAATTCTGTTTATGGGGATTTTGCTGAAATCATCGGTTCGAAGTAGTATGTTTGCAGTATTTAGACCTTATATTTTTTATGTGGTATTACCAGTTATTTTGATTAAAACAGTATATCAAAATCGAAAGCTAAAAGCATAAAGAGGTAACTATGAAAATTGGGATTTTAACGTGGCATAAGGAATGCAATCACGGTGCCGTTTTACAGGCTTATGCTTCACAGGAAATGTTAAAGAAATTAGGTGCAAATCCCGTGATGCTTGATTATATCGCAAATGATAATAATATGGATAATGCTTTTGGCAAGCGGTTAAAGCGAGCAATTAAAAGACTTAAGCCTGATGCATTAAAAGTCAGAAAAATGCTACCAGAATGGAATGATGAAAAAGTTAAAAAAATTGCAGACTTTAGAGCGGAGATGTTTGCACTAGGTGATATGTACAGTGCAGAAAAAGGACTTGATAAAGTTTTGATCGGCAGTGATATGGTCTTTGATTTTTATGAAGGATATAACCCATTCATGTACGGAAAAAACGTGAATTGTGATTATATTTTTGCGTATGCAGCATGCTTTGGATACACTACAGACGAACTGTTTGAAACTTATGAACATAAGGATGAAATCATTGCGTATATAAAGAAAATGAAGGCGTTATCTTATCGGGATGACAATACGGGGCATCTTCTAAAAAAATATTGTGGAGCGAATAATGCTGTAAAAGCGATTGATCCAGTGATGCTTTACGGATTTAAACAAGAACGCAAACTATGGGCAAAACATAACAATCGCATGCCTTATATGGTAATCTACTCTTACACATATAATATGGATACCCCGAACGAAATTCGCATTATAAAAAAGTTTGCAGAAGATAAAGGCTTGAAAATTGTTTCTGTAGGATATATCCATACATGGTGCGATGAAAATGTAAATGCCAGCCCGATGGAATTTATAGATCTTTTTGAAAACGCAGATTATATTGTGACAGACACATTTCATGGAACTGTCTTTTCGCTAACGTTTTCCAAGCAATTTGCAGTTGTAGTGAGGAATAATGCATTTAAAATTGTTGATGTTCTGGATTCCGTTGGTCTTTACAATAGGTCTAAAGATCCGCTGGAAAAACAATTTAAGGAGAGCATTGATTATAATTGCGTTGAAACTAATATAGAAAATCTCAGAAAGAGATCATTTGACTATTTAAAAAGCCAAGTAGCAGGTGACGTACAATGATTAAAAGCAAGGATGATTTAGAATACTACTTAAAATGCGACAAAGTGGCACTGAAAATTCCTTCAAATCGATTTTTTCCACGACCTTTTTTCGATTTAATCTGGAAATATGAGATAATCCTGCGAAATACAGAATACCACAAAAATAATAGCGGATTGTTTCACAAACTTTTGTACTATTATAACCGAATTAGATTAGAAAGAATGAGTGCAAAACTGTCTATTTCTATAAAGCCGAATGTTTTTGGACCAGGCTTGAGTATTGCACATTATGGCGGTATTGTTGTTAATCCAAATGCGCATATTGGAAGTAATTGTCGAATTCACGAGGGGGTTACTATTGGAGCAACAAACGGTAGTAATAGAGCAGCTTTAATTGGAGATAATTGTTTTATCGGTAGTGGGGCAAAGGTAATAGGTGAGGTAGAACTTGGCAATAATGTGACGATTGGAGCGGGAGCTGTTGTTATTAAATCTGTAGCAGATAATAATGTAACCTTAGTAGGAAATCCAGCACGTCCAGTAAACTACAATGGATCTGCCAAAAATGTGATATGCGCAACTGAAATTGTTGATGGATACCATAGAAAGTGAGGGGCTAGGCTTTGAAAAGAAACTTCATAATTACAGTTGACACCGAGGGTGACAATCAGTGGAGCATATATAACGGACAAAATATTACAACCGAAAATGCAAATTTCATTCCTCGTTTTCAGGAAATGTGTGAGGAATTTGGCTTTAAACCGGTGTATCTGGTTAATTACGAAATGGCCAATAATGATTTTCTAATGGACTACTTAAAGAAAAAACAAAAAGAAGGAGTTTGCGAAATCGGAACACATCTCCATTCGTGGTACTCTCCACCTGAGCATAAATTGGAAAGAAAGTTTGAGGCTAACCCATACATTACAGAATACCCCAAGCAAATTGTTTATGAAAAAATTGACTTTATGACGAAATTGATTGAAAGTAAAGTTGGAATCAGGCCAATTGTTCATAGAGCGGGTCGTTGGGCATCAAGTGATTATATGTTTGACATCCTTTGTGAATTAGGATACATAGCAGACTGTTCTGTTGTTTCCGGTTGCAATATGCTTAATTATCCGGGAAGAACGGTTGCATATGGATTTGATTATAGAATGTATCCCAATGAGGCTTATCTGGTAAGGGATAATTTGATTGAAATTCCAATGTCAGTTAGTCACGTTCACACCTTAGAGGGTAAGAGCATAAAAAACCGTGCGAAGAATCTTATAGTGGGTAAAGACCGTTGGCTGCGTCCTGCAATTTCCACTGTTAAGGAAATGAAGCTGCATATAGACGAACGGGTTGAAAATGGCTCTGACTATGCGGAATTCATGATTCACTCTACCGAACTTATGCCTGGAGGAAGTCCGTATTTTAAAAATTCCCGTGATGTTGAAAGGGAATATAAAGATATGAGGACTATATTTACGTATGCAGTGCAATGTGGGTTTGAAGGTATTACGGTGCGGGATTATGCAAAGAAATTTCTTGAGAAATAAGTGCGAAGTTATCTGGGATCGGAGAAAATGGAATGGCGCAAAATCAAAATGCAAGTGCAAGACTAGCTAAAAACACTGTCATATATATGATTGGAAATCTTGGAAGTAAGATTCTTCAAGTGTTGATACTTCCGCTGTTGTCGGCAGTATTGCTGACAGAAGAGTACGGATATTACGACCTGATTGTTACAACAATTAACTTAATCACTCCAATTGCAACGCTTCAACTGGTGGAGGCAATGTTTCGATATTTATTTGGAGGGAGTGAAGAAGAAAAGCGCGTTACGATCTCTTCGGTTACAGCTGCCTTAGTTGTAGGAATGACCATTTTAGCAGCGGTGATTGCCCTTATTCAAATGTTTGGCATTGATTTAAAGTATCCGTTTTTAATTTACTTAAATTATATTACGAATATTTTATTTGATTACATGCAAAAAATTGCTCGGTGCCAGCAAAGAAATTCGTTGGTTGCGGTATCGGGAGTAATTAACACATCGGTGATGCTGGCAGTTGAAGCTATGGCACTTTTAGTTTTCAAGATGCGAGTTGACGGTATGCTATTGGCAAACTGTGTTTCGTATTTTGTTGCAGTTCTATATTTGGGGTATAAACTCCGAATTGAGGAGTATCTTTCCATTGCTGCAGTTAATGTTAAACGAGTAAAAGAATTACTTAAGTACTCATTGCCGTTGGTCCCTAATAGCGTTTGTTGGTGGGTCGTATCTGCCTGTGATAGATATGTCATTTCTTTCTTTCTTTCGATTTCTGCTAATGGCATTTATTCCATCGCCGGTAAATTCTCCCAAATGCTATCTATGATAACAAGCGTGTTTCAAATGGCTTGGCAGGAAAGCTCGATTATTGAATCTGATAAGGCCACACGTGATGAATTTTATACAAAAACCTTTGATTCATATATGAGATTTTTACTATCGGGCTATGTGGTTTTGCTTCCAATTATTCGATTAGCAATGCCATTTTTGGTTGCAGAGGAATATCGTATTGGATATTTGTATAACCCGTTACTGCTTCTCGGCGCTGTTTTTTCGGCATTTTCTCAGTTTTACGGTAGCGCTTATTTAGCATTCAAAAAAACAGGGGGAGCATTATCAACAACGATTATTGCAGCAATTATTAATGTGACTGTTGGTGCATGCCTCATTAGTAAAATCGGATTATATGCCCCTGCTCTTGGAACGACATGTGCTTTTTTAGCACAATGGCTATTAAGAGCTAATCAAATGAAGGATTACTTTAGAGTGAAAATCAATACTAAAGTTTTGAGTTTTATGGCTCCGACTATGATAGTATATTATGCCTTATATTATAAAGACAGCGTTGTATTGCATTTGACAATGCTCCTTGTCGCAAGTATTGTTTTCTGCACAGTGAATCGAGAGATGATTAGAAAAATATTAGCGACTGTAAAAAAGAAAGTTAAAAGTCAACAGTATTAAGGTGTGAAAATGAAAACAGTATGCGATGCTAACAAGTGTAACGGATGTATGGCGTGTCTCGCAGTATGTCCGCGTAAATGCATTACTATTAGAGACGACATTTATAATTACAATGCAGTTATAGACCAAACTGCTTGTATCAACTGTAACGCATGTGAAAGAGTTTGCCCTAATCTTTCGGTTCAGCAGAAAGTAAAGCCTTATAAATGGGAACAGGGATGGTCTTACAGTGATGCTCGAAGAAATGCGGCATCTGGAGGAATTGCATCTGAGATAATTCGGGCGTTTATTTCGTCTGGTGGATATGTGGCTTCCTGCTTGTTTAGAAATGGTGAGTTTGTTTTTGATATCACAAATGATCTTGATACTGCAAAGTGCTTTGCAGGCTCCAAATATGTTAAGAGTAACCCCGAAGGAATATATGAAAAAATAAAAGACAGGCTAAAATCACATAAGGTCTTATTTATAGGGCTGCCGTGTCAAGTTGCAGCGCTAAAGAATTATATAAAAGCTCAAGACAACTTATATACTATTGACCTTATTTGCCACGGAACTCCATCGCCGAAGGTTTTAAGTTATTATTTAAAAGAGCATGGAATTGATATAAATTCGGTTGATGATATTAGATTTAGAAATCATAATTCATTCCAGCTTGCATCTGATTATGCGGTTTTCAACCCAGAGGGTGTAGATGATTATTTGTTATCCTTTCTATCGACATCAATCTATACAGAGAACTGTTACTCATGCAAATATGCTTCTTTTGAACGAATTAGTGATATGACATTGGGGGATTCCTGGGGAACTGTTTTTACTGACGAAATCGCCGAGGGAGTTTCTTTGATACTCATTCAAACACAAAAGGGAGAAGATTTAATAACGGGACTAAATGCCTTTTTAACAGATGTTGACATAGAAAGAGCTATAAATGCAAATACACAATTGCAAGAGCCTGCAAGAATGTCTCCATCTCGAAGCATGTTTTTAAATGCAGTAAAAAATGAGGGATCGTTTAGAATCGCAACACTAAGAGCTTTTCCTCAAATTGTTATAAAACGTTGGGTAAAAAGATTGTTGTTTAAAGTTAACCTATATCGTCCAGGGGGGGGGTATAGATTAACGGTTCGTACTAAAAAAGATGATTTGGATATATAAAAGGAGATAAAAATGGAAAGGGAATTTATCGTTCTTTGTGGTGAACATTATAATCCACTGGGCATTATAAGAAGCCTTGGAGAGGCAGGGATAAAACCAATTGCAATCGTTAAGAAAAATGAATTTCAATTGACTAGTAAAAGTAAATATATCAAAAAACTGCATTTTGTAAACAGTATTGAGGAAGGTTTTAATCTTCTACTTGAAACCTATGCAAATGAAAAATGCCCGCCTTATGTATATACAGCTGACGATAAGACGATGACTCATATTGATCAACATTATGACGAAATACGTGGCAGGGCATTTTGCTTTAATGCCGGTAAACCGGGAAGAATTACATTCTACATGAATAAAGACAATATTAATCGTATTGCAATCAAGCATGGATTAAATGTGTTGAACGCTACTGTTGTGAATAAGGGAGAGATTCCATCGGGACTTGAGTATCCGATTATAACAAAACCAATTGCCTCAACCATGGGTGCATGGAAGGGAGATATGTATATCTGCAATAGCGAAAAAGACTTAAAGGAAGCGTATGGAAAAATTTTAAGCGAAAAACTGTTATTGCAAAAATATATACATAAGAAAAATGAATACTGCTTGGAAGGACTAAGTGTCGCGCACGGACAGAGTGTTGCAATATCAATTGCCTCAAGCTATAATTACATTTTGGATAATGGCTATAGTCCGTATATGACGGTGAGAAATTTTGATAAGCCGGCTTTAGGAGAAAAATTGAAAGAAATTCTAAAGGAAATAGGTTATGAAGGCATATTTGAAATAGAGTTCCTTGTAGATGAAAATGATCAACTTTGGTTTTGCGAAATTAATTTCAGAAACTCTACATGGAGTTATGCTTCGACATGTGCAGGTATGAATCTTCCTTACAAATGGGCTGAATATATGAGGCAAGGTAAGATTGATTCGGATTTTATAAAAAAAGTGCCTTCTGACTTCACGGCTATGGTAGAAGTTCATGATTATGCAAATAGAGTGAAAACAAATAAAATTAGTAAGTTGCAGTGGTTTAATGAATTGAGAAAATGCAAGTGTCGCTATTTCCTTGGAAAAAACGATTTAATGCCAGTGCTTTCAATGTTTATGCACAAGTTAGAAGGAAAAAGATAATTTTATGAAGAAAACAATAGGATTTTGTGGAGCTTGTATCGCATTTTATATTGGAGCTGGCTTTGCAACCATGCAAGAAGTAATGCAGTACGAGGCATCGTACGGAAGTCGGTATTGGATTGTTGTTTTGGTGACAGCACTTGTTTATATTTACACCAATATCTCGTTTGCAACTAATGGAAATATCAGTAAAATTGAAAGAGGCGGTGAGATTTTTTCGTTATATTGTGGCAAGAAAATTGGTGCTTTTTATGATGCATTTTGTGCGTTCTTTTGCTATATGTGTTTCATTGTTATGTGTGGAGGCGCAAATTCTACGGCAACAGAACAATGGAATCTTCCTAATGGCGTGGGTGCAATCATATTAACGATTGCTGTCATAGCAACTGTTATAATGGATCTGGACGGAATTTTAAAGGTACTCAATAAAATTGGCCCTATAATCATAGTTACAATACTGGCAATCGCTGTGATTTCAACCTTGAGACCTGTTGAGCCATTTCAGAGTGGTCTTTTGAAGATAGATTCAGGTAACTATGAAATTGCTCAAGTCGGAAATAATAAGCCTGTTGCTTCAGGAGTATCGTATGCAGGCTTTGTAATTCTTTGGTTTGCGCCGTTTATATCAGAGATTGGTTCCAAAAATAAACTTGGAGAGGTTAACAAAGGAATGCTGCTGTCGGCAGTTGCTATATTTGGAACGGCAACAATTTGTTGTATTGCTTTAATAGCGAACATAGATATTACGTGGAATGTTGGGATTCCAGCACTAGCATTGGCAAAAAAGATCAATCCGTTATTCGCGTTTTTTTTCGCAATTATTATATTTCTCGGAATATACACAACAGCAGTACCTTTGCTATGGGCTGGCATAAAAAAATTGTCTGACATAACCTGTTTTGCAAGTAAATATAAACTGATTACTGTTTGCATGGGGATGATTGGGTGTCTTACTTCTTGCTTTTTTCCATATAAAGGGCTACTAAATTTTTTGTATGGGCTAAACGGATATATGGGATTCCTACTGATCGTTTTTATGGTTGTTCACGATGTCAAAAGGCTTATTAAGATGAATCTGTGATATCTTACAATTGAATACACACATCAAATGTGTGTACGGATTTTGTATTTGTATTTAGGCGGGGATAAAATGAGAATAGTCCGATATAGAGTAAACACAGCCATGGATACGAAATATACGATTGCTTTGATTTCAGATTTACATGGAATGTTTCATGCAGAAATATTACAGAGTTTAAAATCTGAAAATCCTGATATCATTGCAATTGTGGGTGATTTTGTTGATTCGTCGTTGCAGGATAATTCAGAGGCTATTTCTTTTCTAAAAGAATGCGCTAATATTTGTTTTACCGCCCTTTCATTAGGAAATCATGATTATTTAATATGTGAAAATGATTTTCATATCATGAAAAATCAAGGAGTTCATGTTTTGAATGATACATGGGAGAGGTTTAATTCCGAGATTGTTCTAGGAGGGCTCACATCATCTTTTTATCATAAATGTGAACATTACGATCCTAAGGTGCCAATGAAACTGTATCCCAATACTAACTGGCTTAATCTTTTTGAAAAGCAGAATGGGTATAGGATATTATTAGATCATCATCCCGAAAATTATGATCAGTACACTAGGATGCGAGAAATCGATTTAATATTGTCTGGGCATAATCATGGTGGACAGATTCGACTGCTGGGGAAGGGGGTATATGCAAGAAACCAGGGACTATTTCCCGAATATGATGGAGGAATATTTGATAACCGCCTTATTGTTAGTAGAGGATTATCCAACACGCTGCCGATTCCGCGTTTTTGGAACCCAATAGAGCTTGTGTATATCGATTTACTTCCTAGACAAAAGACCTTATTGTAGGTAACTGATACCATCTTAGCGAGCTTAACGAGGAAATTTTATGAAATGCGTTGTTCTTTATAACAGTTGCGATAAAGAAAGATTTGAAAACATTTTGAAATGGAACGCACTGTCTTATTGTGAGTTTTGGGGCATATGTTGTGATGATTATAGTGGCGTGAACGAGATAGTGAAGAAAAAAGATGAAATAACAAAAGCTGTGCACGAATCGGATTTTATGATGGTTATAGCTGGGGAGCATGGGTATGATTCATATCCATGCCTTGACGGATTTAGGAACTGGATATCTTTTGCAATCGCGGAAAATGCAAGTTGTAGAAAGAAACTCGTCGTTGTAAAATTGCAACTTTCTAGTCCGGTTCCGATGGAAGCATATGGTATAGGTGCAGTGTGGGTGCATACTCTTTCAGAAGATTCTCTTAATCGTGTTTTTAAGAATCTTATTAGCGACGATTTAGGCTTTAAAGATTGGAAAAGTCAATTAGGAAGATAAACTGTGTGTTTTGAAGGGAGCAAGTTGAAGATGAATAAATAGGCAACGGAGTAAGTACTCCGGCAGAAGCACAACTAAGCAAGAAGGGAGATTCAAGCGTAAATATGACTAAAACCAGTATGGCATGATAATCTGGAAAACCCAATGAACGACTTCGACTATAAAAGCTACGCGATACGTGGGATACAAATGGGAGGCTGTATGAAAAAAAATATTGAATGGATTAATCAAGCAAGAGGGATAGGAATGTTTTTGGTTGTATTTGGGCATGCTATGCATGACTCAT
>ERZ1026964.551-NODE-551-length-10938-cov-4.850133_pt1 | contig 10938 bp, 10 predicted proteins | sample MGYA00519565_ERZ1026964 | MGnify/ENA primary metagenome ERZ1026964 (study PRJEB26926, sample SAMN06164476) | human gut metagenome | biome: ENVO:00009003; feature: ENVO:2100002; material: ENVO:00002003 | host: Homo sapiens | place: USA | collected 2012 ...
GGTTATAGGTTTCCCCGTTCTCATCACAGGTAGCAGTACCATTTACATTGACCCCATTTTTCATTTCCTCAAGATGGAACTTACAAGCAGACTTCTCATCCAGTAATTGGTATACTGCATAAGTATCATCTATCTGGTCTTCTGGTAATGCCCAGTTGGGTTCTTTCCAATGACTGTCTGTAGCATCCGAAGGTACTATCTTTAACTTGTTCTGATATACTACTGGAGAGTTATTAACTACCAGAGTAGTCTTAGCAGTAGGATAAGCTACTGACTGGAAGGTATAAGTCCCTGCCCTATTTGCAGTATATACATATCCATTCTGAGCATCAAAGGTTTCTCCAGTTTCAATTACCCTTACTCTATAATCATCACCATTACCAGAGATACGTTGTATCTTTACTGTAGCTTTTGCAGAGCCATTGAATAATGTGACTGTTGGTGGGCTAACCGTAATTCTATATACTGCAGTCTTACCAGATACTACTTCGAATATACCTACACCTTCATCTGTTTCCCTTTTATCCAGTGTACATTTAAACTTATAAGTACCATAACTATTAGCAGTAAACTTATCCCCGTTCTTAAACAACTTAGTATCACCAATTAGCTTACAGTATAGTTCACCAGTAAATGATTCTGGATAATTAGATTCAATGGTAAGAGTAGTGGTAGCATCTTTAATACTTTGCTTATCCCTAACTCTAAATTCAGAAGGTGTACATCTTACCTTATATGTAACCTCTTCTCGAGTTACGACAAAAGAAGTTTGCTTCACTGGGAACTCTACTACCTCGAATATATAGGTACCTGGTTCGGAAAACTCCCAAGTTGAACCAGAGACTTTCACTATATCCGTACCAGATAATCGTACATTACAAGTTTTCACGGTACCCTTATAGGATACGTTTGCCCTTACTACTGTACTTACTTTTAGGTTAGTGGAAGTTATCTTTCCAGTAATAGGGTCACAAGTAATAGAATATACTCGATTATAAGATTCTTGATTAACCGTGATTTGAGTTACCTTAGTAGGGTCTCCCACACTTCTAAAATAATAAGTACCTGCTCTGGGTATATTAAAAATGGAACCACTTTCGTGTTTAGTGTAACCCCAATTTATATTATCACTGGATATCTGATATCTTAGGTCGGCATTTATCCAATCTGAAGTTACAGTTACCTTTACCGGTACTTCATATACCTCTGAAGTAATAAGATTGGGTTGGTCCGGATTTACTAACTCAGCTTTAATTGTATACCCATCATTTACGGTAAACCCATATTGAATATCGAAAGATACATGATAGGGTATGAATCTTTTAAAGAAAGCCTCTACGGCTTCTCTAAATTTTCTGAAAGCTGCCGAGTTCGAAGTATATCCATGACCGGTAAGTCTAAAGGTTACCGGTATACATTGAGAACAATCGAAAGTATTATCATAGGTATACTTATCGTCATAATGGTAATACTGGTCAAAGTGCGGATTACCTTTTACCCAACCATCATAACTATCAGCCTTTGCAGGGTCAGTTACTACGCAGGTTAACCCATACAGCCTCATCATTATTTCGAAGAACTCAGAGGTACCTCTTATTTTAAAAAGAGATATCGAATACTTCAGGATGTTTCTTACTTGAGTACTGGTTAAAGTGAAAGGTCCCTCCTTTGGTATTATCCAAAGCTTAGATAACTCTTGGAGTTTAGCATCGGAGTAGAACCCATTAAAGTACTCTGCCCATTTCTGTGCATCTATAGTGTTCCCATAAGCAAAGGGCATTTCTCCGAGGAATTGCCAAAGGAAATTGAGATACATATCCGGAGCCTTATCTATATCAATAATGTCTAAGATATTCTCAATATCCTTTGTAATGTAATCTTCAAAATGCTCTCCACAAATTTCTAGAAACCTCTCTAAGATGCCTTTGCCATTTACCTTATAGGTATCTTGAGCTTTATACTCGAATGGCAAAAAGTCGATTAGATTTTTGAGGTTTATCATTATACAATTTCTTTTACGGTTAAAGTCAATTGTGAAGCGTTTTCAAATACTGGTAAATTAAAACCGGGGTCTTCATAGTCATGGTTAGGTTCTGATACCGTAATAGAATATCTGTAACCAGACTGATAGCTATTGTTCTGAATATCCAAAGAGAAGTCAAAACCATTAGCCTTATCTATTACCTGTATAGAATTACCTACAGTACCAGTAGCCATATACCCATTTGATACAGAACGTACAGTAAAAGTAGTGGATGAATTGAAGGTAATATAGTAAGTCATAGACCCTTTAGCCTTATTCAATTTAAACTGACCCAAGTTCAATTCTTTATTACCATAGATGGTAGTAGGCCAAGGTTTAATATAGAACTTAGTAAGGTGAAGGTAATCTACTGTTGATAAGTTATCTATTAAGGCATAGATATCTGATAACCTTACGCTTCCTCCTATCTGAGCTTGCTCTGGAGAATAGGCATTGTATAATGCTGTAAGAATTTGAGTTTGTATCTCGGGAGTCTTATAAGACTTCTTACCAGTAACTCCCATCTCTAGAATAATCTGAACCTTACCTGCAGATTTAACCTTTAACCATGTGGTCATAGGAGCTCTTTGAGATAATAGATTGTATACCCTATTGATTAATTCAGAAGAAGCAACAGCTCCACCATCGGGGCTAATATATACTGTAAGCTTTCTACCGCATTCATAATCGGCTTTAGCTTTGTTTACCCCATCAACTAACATAGCTAAACTTTCGAAATCCTCTTTGGTAATTGCTACTCCCAAAGTCTTTACACTCAAAGGTATATGTTCTTTGAGCATTGTAAAGTTTTCATAGTTTGAACCACCTCCGGCATCGTAAGCATTACTTACGGTAGCATCAGTAATTGAAGAAGAGATTACTGAAGGTACAGAAGTAATAGTATTACTCTTTACATTACCCTGAGTACCATTGGTTAAGTAGAATACCACATTGGTTATTTTTGCTCCTGCTGCAGGCTTCTTACCAAAGGTACCATCCCCAAACATTATATAGGGGCTTAGAGATTCATCTACTGAAACCATAAAGTGTTTGTCTGTAGGTTTGGATTTTGCAAATGTATCTACTAATACCCAAGTTTCCCCACCTATCTGCAATGACATAGAACCTTGTTCATAATACTTACCATTGGGTAGAGTACCCAGATGAATTATAACTCTATCTCCAGTAGGTATTACCATATTATTTAAAGCACTTGCAGTATACTTCTCGTGTTGAACTATAGGTACTTTACAAGTAGTTACATTTGAATACCAAGTTACGTCTCTAGCAGATAACCAGGAATTACCACTAGAATCTGTAAACAGAGTACCCTGAGGTATAGTTAATTTAGCACCAATAGAATTACCCGTAATGCTTCTGGATAAGATTACATCTACGGTAGCTGCAATCGCTGCCCGAGCATGGTAATCTACCAATGCCCCATGTTTAACTACCGAATCATACCTCCTTGCAGTAGATAGGAAAGTTTCCCTTGCCATGTTATCTACGTAGTAATGAAGTACTTCGGCAATTGCCGCAAACAATGAGAGGATGATAATTAAGATATTACCCTCCGAATAATCCGTTATGAGTTTCTGACCTTGAGGGTCTTTGAGTCCCATAAGGGATTCAACCAGCTTGGCCTTAATCTGTTGATAAGACCTCTGGTATGGGTTAAGCCATTTATTTGTGATTCCCATATTATTGTGTATTTAATGAATTATCCGACCGGTCATAGGTGATATCGAGGTACTGACTAGAATTTGTTCCATTTACTACATATGTTACTTCTATGTGTATTTTTGCATCAACTCTAGTAACTGTGATATTTTGGAAGGTTATCCTTTGTTCCCAAGCACCTATGGCCTGTTTTAAAAACTCTTTAATTATAAAACTCAGGGCTTGTGAGTTTGGTTCCTCAATACATTGCCATAGTTTACTACCAAAGTTTTCCTGTCGAAATCTCTGGCCTATCATGTAGTATAATATCGAACTTATATTATCTCTGATAAGTTTGAAATCCCCATTTACTGGGTACCAACCCCTTTCACCCTTTTCATTAGTTGTAAGTTGGATAGGATAAGTTACACCTATACCAACTAAGTCTGTAAAGTAATTCTTTTCCATTAGTGTATGCAGGTTTTATCCTCATAATCGTCTACAACGAATTGTGAGAAAGGTTTAGTTACTTGAGTTACTGTAGGACCTGAAGAACCTGGTCCAGTAGTTACACCTGAGTGTACATGAGAATTGAACATACTGCGAAGTTGTTCTAGTTCTTGGATAGTTTGATTTAGTTTTTCGGTTAATTGAAAAATATTGATTACTCCACCATTTTCTCCAGTATTAAGTATCACTGAATCGCCAGAAGATACATTTATATCTCCCTCGGCATTTATTACTATCTCTTTCTCCGAACGAACATTTACAGGTCCATTGAAATGTAAATTGAGTTCTCCATTATCATCATCTATTACTATTAAGTTTCCTTCGGGAGTAACTATCCCCATTTTATTGGGACCATCCAGAGGTTGGGGTATTTGACTCATTCCCCAACCATGGTATTCCCAGAGAGGTTTAGTTGGGTCCCCAAATTCAAAAGTAACAAATACCGTATCTCCCACTTTAGGGGCTAAGAATTTGAAACCAGAACTAATTGAACCATGTTGTCCTTTAGGATATGCCCAAGCAAATACTCCACCCATTACCTCTGGAACACATACCTTTACCCTGTTCATATGTTTCTCTACATCGTTATTATCAATAACAATGCCACGATAAACAGAGTAATACCGACCAAGACCCTCTAAGCCTTCGTCGGTTATTATCTTTGCTGTTTCGTAACTCATACCCTTATTTTTCTACATGGATTTGACTTGCAATTCGCTTATGCCTTTTAGCTATGTCTCGGTATACTCGATTAGCTATGGCCATATAATTAAACTTAACCCCATAATCTTCAGGCACTTGGATTTGTTTAACTGATATCTTACCAGGAATTAACTTACCATTAGAGGTAACTGTATTACCTGTAGATAACACTATACCCTCTGCCAAGGCTTGGGGATTATCAGCATTTACTTCAGTATAATAAGCCTTCTTTCGAATAAACTCAGCTTGACCCTTGATATCAATTATGTCCCCCTTATCATTCAAGAAATGCTCATTGTAATATACCTTCTCATTATAAGTAAAGTTAAGATTAAGATTCTGAGAAGTACTTAAAGCTTTTTTATCTTGCCCCTTTTTAGTTTTAGCATTAGCTTTAGCATCATTAGCTACGATGTTTTGAGTAGATAAATCAGTTTTAGAAGTTACAGAACCAGACTTGGAATTATTCTTTACTAATTCCATATTAGTTATATACCCTTGACCAGCGTCCATAGAATGAGTACATTGTTTTATATACCAAAGCCCTGACCAACGTTTCCCTACATTATCTATTCGGATTATTTGGGAAGTTGCTAGCATAGGTCTACCCACTACCTGAAGTTGACATACTAATCTTTTCTCAGTTTGCTTTAAACCACCATTGGCATTAGCATTAGCTGCCCAAGCATACTTATCGGCACCACCATATCTACTGAATAGGTTATGGTAGAGTTTATAAATCGGAACTTTAAGGTTTACCCTTTTCATATGTCTTACCTTAACCCTCTTACCATATTGACCTTGACCATAACCCTTAGTAGTATCAACTTCCATATCGGATAATACTTCAGTATAGGGGTCTTTCTTTAAAGCTTCGAAACCTCTCTCTGAAGCAGGTAATATTCCAGCTTGAAAATTGATACCAGAAGCTATACCCGCTCCTGCTTGTTTAGAGGTATAACCCTCTGGGTCATAATCTAAGGGGTCTACATACTCTTCTACCATAAATTCCATACCATCTTCATCTTCGAAAAGATACATTTCGCATTCTAATAGCTTCTTAAGATTAGCTTCTAACTCTTTACCATTCTTAGAGTTTCTTAGCACTTGCTTAAGGGCATTCTTCTTATCATCAGGTAACTCGTTGGCTGCTTGATTAATGGTAGCTCGTACTTCTTCGGTAGACATTTCATCAAATCTCCTTTGCTTACCTGCTTCATAAGCACCTACTGGACCCACTGCTTCATATTCTTCTACTCTCTTTTCATATTCTGCAGTTTTTTCCCTGTTATACTGAAGCTGAGTGTCCCAAGCATCCATTACCTCTGTAGGAGTAGTAGGATGATTTCTATAATCTTCAAACCCATTGCCAGTAATATTAGACACCATAAGGTTATCTACCTGAGCCACAGGAGGTCTTAAAGCTAATGGAGGTTTATCCTCTGGCTCATTTATATTAGTTGATAATACCGATAAATCTTTACTATCTGGGTCTAGAGATGGAGCTAATACTGCTTTAACTCTTTTAGTTATTTTCTGAGTAGCAAAAGATACTCTAAGTACTTCCCCATTCTCTCCTTGATATGTATAAGTACATACCGGTTCTTCATGGAATTTCCGATTATGTATATAGATAACACCATCCCTTGAATCTACATACCAAGGCCCATTAGTGTACCCTTTCATCTTCTGTTCTAATTGAACTAAGACGTTCTTGCCCACCAATCCAAAGTCACTATCAATTAAAGCTTTTAAATCTTTTGGCATAGCTACTTCTGCTACTCCACTGTATTTGTTAGCATAGAGTACTTTACCAGTAGTAGTACGGGTATTCTCTGTGGGTACCTGTAGTGACTCGTATACTTTATTACTTATTATCTGTTGTTCCATTACTGAAATATTTCTATGATTACACCAGTAGCATTCCCACAGCCATTGTCTAAATAGGTAGATAATTTATAGCCTTCCATATCCGAATGGACATAAGCAGGTTGATATCTTAAATCCCCTGAAGAATCAATGCACTTAATAGTTACATGAGTACCTGTAGAATCGAATACTGCCTCGAATTCTCTTACCTTAATTATCTTCACAGGTCCAGATATGAATTGGCCATCGGGATATATGTAACCCCATTGAAGGCATATCTGTTGGTTCTTCTGGATATCATCAATGTCTACTGTATCAGGATTACCCGTATCGAAAGTAATGGTAGCCAAGTTTTCTTTTTCTTCATCATATCTATAACTCCAGGTACTTATATACGCTCCAAGGGGTATACCTGTAATTGGATTCATTATAGGCATACCTCTAAAATTGAAAAGGGCCAAATATGGTTGGCCCATTCCCTTATACAATATAGGTTTCTGTTTAGCTGCCATAAGTCGGTATTCTTATTAGGGTTCCCATTTCTAATTCCTTAAAAGGATTCAGTATCTTATTAGCTTCAGCTATGATGTACCACTTACCAGAATCACCATAATACCTGAAAGCAATATTTTGTAGGGTTTCCCCATCTTTAACAGTATGTTGAATATCGTTAGGGGATTCCGGTACTACTGGAGGTTTAGCTTCTAAGGAATAATCCCCATCGTTGTATTTCAGAGCATAGGCATTATTATATGGGCTAGCTCCCTTTAGGTATTGGTTAACATCAATCATATTTAATACCTCCTGTCTTTTTAAGTGAATCGGAATTTATAAAATCTCCATAGGATAAGTTATATGCACTTACTCTCTTGAAAATCAATTCTTGAGTTGCTGCTGCAGGCAATAACCTACCATTACCAAAAGTAGCTGGCTTTCCGGGTATCCTTATTCGATAACCGTTCTGAAAGTTCTTCAGAGTATAAGTTGCTGAGGTAAGGATATAATTGTGGTTATCGAATATACCAGAATCCCCCCACTCAATCTTAACAATCGGAGGAGCAGCCTGGTAACCATTAGATTTAGACCATGCCTCTAATAACCTACATTTATTGATTACCTCCTCGGGATTTTCTGGGTCATTACAGTACCAAGACACATTGAATTGAATAATGTCTTCAGCTCCAGTAAAGTGATACATGGGTACATTGCGACCCATTGATCTAATGGTGGCCCATGTGGTTTCTCCTCTAAAATCTATTTCTGGAGGTCTATTCTGTAAGGTAATGTATTGAGTGGGGTTAACAGTCATGTTATATATCCTTACTTCATTCTGATATATAACATCTGCTTTAGCCTCGAAGTTTCTGTAATTAGTAGTATTCTTATTCCCCTTTGCTGGGTCTACTCCTTCACCTTCTTCTAACCTTGGGAATTGTAATTCCATTCTCCATTTAGCCTGGAGTTGTTTATTTAGAATAGGGTTCTTAGACGATATTTGAGCTTCTCCGATTACCCCATTTGGGTTATAGAGTTTACCCTTTTGAGCATCATCTTTGGGAAGAGTAGGAAGAGTTCGATTGAGTAATATCAGAGCTCTCCATAGTTTATTTAATGGACCTGTAAGGTCATTGTACTTTTCAACAACCTTACCTGCTGCTTTATTTAATACTCTAGCCATAGTGTTTTAGTTTTATATTCCCATTACAAATGCAGCTCCAGTAAAATCTTGTTGAGAACCTGGAGCATAATCTCCAACTGCTTGACCATCTACTGAGATATTGATACGAGAATCTCTCATACCTTCTTTAATAGCTAACCTAACAGCATTAATAAATCTCTCTTCATTCTGAGCTCTAATGGTAGTTGGGTCTTCTTTCTCTTTATTCTGAGCTTCAGTATTCCTATCTACTGAATTACTAAGGTAACTAATACCCTCAATTAATAAAGGAAGACCTACAGTAATTGCTAATCCCCAGGGTCCACCGAGTAATCCCATAAGTCTACCACCTATAGATGTTAAACCTTTTATAGCACCTTGCCTAGCCACTTGACTACCAACTTGGGCACCTGCTCCAGCTAAAGCCCCTCCAGCTAAATTACCCGCCATAGTAGTTGCTAATGGTACTCCAGGATTTGGTGTCTTAACATATCTTCCGGTTTTAGTGTTATAAAATCTACCAGCAGAATTCATACCGATACCGCTTGACATCATTTGGAGTTGAACCATGGTTCTCATAAGGTTAACCATCCTTACCATGTGTGCTTCCATAATGGCAAACTGAGTATTAGTTTTTATTGCTGCAGCAGACATACCTTCAGTAGAAGCAGTAGCAATAGTCTGTAAATACCCAACAGACCTAATAATACCTCTTACAGTATTAAATCCTGCAACAATAGTACCTACTACTACTGCAGTAGCTCCTACTCTAAGACCAAAACCTCCAACCCAAGTTTCTGAGATAGAATTAATTACTTTGATTATAGAGTTACCCACATTTAGTACTGGGGTAAAGATTCTACCCAAAGCTGTACCTGCGGTAACTGTTAAGTTCTCTATACTTGATTCGAATTGGTCAATTACACCTGCATCAGTTTTAAGACGTTCTTCATTAAGTCTATTTACTGCCCCTATGTTTTGATCATAGGTTGCAAGTATCTTACCCATCTTATCTCTACCAGAAGCAATATCTCTAAGTACTGGAAGCATGCCTCGATTACCTCGAACTCCGAATATATTGAAGAAGGTTGGTGTTTCGATTCGTGAAGGTAAATCTACTGCGGCCTTAGCAAACTTCTGATAGATAGTGTAAAGGTCTATAAGGTTACCTTGAGCATCGAAGAATTCATTGGGACTTAAGCCCAGGTCTGCTAAAGCGTTATAGCCTTTCTTTTTTTGATTAACAAGAGAGAGTTGTAAGTAACGAATCATATTGGCCAGTGAGGTACCTGCCATAGAACCCTGTATACCCATATCACCCAATACACCAATAGCAGCAGCCGTTTGCCGAAGGTCTACTCCAGCAGTTGCCATATCTGCTCCTGCATAAGATATGGACTGGGCTAAGTCTGTTAAAGACATATTTGCATTAGTAACTGCAGTATATAAATCATCGGTTACTCTAGCGGCTTCTCCCATTGGGATTTGGTACATTGACATGATATTAGTTATCAAGTCAGCTACACCACCTTTCTGTCCCACTGGCATTGTAAAGATTGAAGCCAGCTTAGATGCTGGCCCAATCATTTCTTTAATAGCATCGAATTTATTACCCGCCATAGCCAGGTATCTTTGTCCTGATGCAACATCCGAAGCAGTAAGAGGAGTCATCTCATTGACATCTTTTGCCAATTGTAACATTTCTCTTTGTTCTGCAATGGTAGCACCAGCAATTTTCGAAGAACCAAACGTTTGGAGTACTTGGAAGAGAATCTGGTTGGAGGTTAAACCTACATTGGATTCTTTGGTAGACGAAGATGCTATGACCGAGTATACCTGGATGGGTGACCAAGATGCAACTTCTTGGGATGACCTTTCGGTTAATAACGAAGCAGATGCTCGTCAGGGTAAGTACCGTGCTATCCTTAAGTATAAGGATGTAGTTCCTATGCAAGAGGTAACTATGGAGATTGTAATCGATGCAGCTTCTAAGGCAGTATCAATCGTAGAAACAAGTAATAACTTATAAACTCATAACACAATGGGAGCAAAAGTAAAAAACCCACGGAAGAAATTCTTGTGGAGCATCATGTTCCCCAAACACCCTATCAATACCTATCTATTCCAAAGTTGTACTTTGCCAGATATTGAAATTGACCAGGTTGCTCATGGGGACGTCAATAGAGACGTTAAAACTGCAGGTAGGGTTACTATAGGTAATCTTATTGTAGAGAAACTTATGACTACTGCAGGTTCAGACACATGGCTTCATGATTGGCTTTATGCTTGCCAAGATCACATAGTTGGTGGTGGCTTAGTACCAAGCCAATATTGGGAAACGGCTATTGTAAACGAACTTGCCGAAGATGGAGTTTCGGTTCTTAATACCCACGTCTTCGAAGAGGTATGGCCATGTAAGATTACCGGCTTAGACTTGGACAGAATGGCTTCAGAGAATACCATAGAGTCCATAGAGTTCTCGGTGGGTACTGCAGACAAATACTAATTCCTTAGTCTA
>ERZ1026964.556-NODE-556-length-10891-cov-9.690938_pt1 | contig 10891 bp, 10 predicted proteins | sample MGYA00519565_ERZ1026964 | MGnify/ENA primary metagenome ERZ1026964 (study PRJEB26926, sample SAMN06164476) | human gut metagenome | biome: ENVO:00009003; feature: ENVO:2100002; material: ENVO:00002003 | host: Homo sapiens | place: USA | collected 2012 ...
TAGTTCTCACTATGTCGCTTGTGGCGGTGCTCACAAGCGACATTTTGATATACACACTTTTGGGCGTTTTGAGCGTGTATCTGATTATTCAGGGCTTTGGCAGGCAGACAATAAAATATCTAATCGTCTGCGGTGTTTTTATCGTGTTGAGGCTGCTTTCAGGAGGACAGGGCATTACCATTCTTATGCCGGAAATGTTCCTGTTCATGGTGCTGCGTATTTTGATGATGGTTATGGCTGCGCAGCCCGTGATTGGTATGCCACCGGGAGAAGTTGTAGCAGTTTTTAAGAAAATCCACGCGCCTAATGGAATTGCCCTGCCCGTAACCTTCATGCTGCGTTTCTTCCCTACTGTGCGCAGTGAATTTTCTGATGTGTTTTCCTCCCTTCGACTGCGAAAGCTGTTGTCATGGAAACACCCTCTGGACGCAATGGAGTATATTGTTACGCCTGTTATTTTCCGTTCATCCAGAATAGCCGAAGAACTTGCCGCTTCTGCTGAAAGCAGGGGGATTTCCAATCCTGGGAAACATACCTGCCGCAGAAAAATAGAATTTCAAAAAAGAGATTGGATTATGTGCGTGATTGCTGTTTGTGTAACTGCATTCTATTTTGTGCTGGAAAGGACGGTAGCATAATGGTAAATGATAAAGCAAGGCGATCCGTTATCCAGTTTGAAGATGTATCTTTTGAATATCCGGGAGCCGAAACAGAAAGTATCCATCATATCAGCCTCGATATAAAAAAGGGCGAGTTCCTTGTTCTGACTGGAGGGAGCGGCTGCGGAAAGACAACTTTAACACGATTGATAAACGGGTTAGCTGAACAATTTTACGAAGGGACGCTGAAAGGGCGAGTCACACTGCTGGGACGCAGCATATCGGAATATCCTCTGTATGAAATCGGGAAAAAAGTAGGTTCAATCTTTCAAGATCCAAAGAGCCAGTTTTTTGCCAGTATTACAGAGGATGAGATTTCGTTTGGGTGTGAAAATTATGGCGTTCCGTATGAAGAATTGGATAGGCGGGTTTCAAGTGCAATCAAGCGTATTAACGGAGATATGCTGCGAGGGAAAGAAATTTATCCGATGTCCAGCGGGGAAAAACAGAAAATAGCGGTGGCCTCCGTCAATGCTGTTGATCCGGAAATTTATGTGTTTGATGAACCTTCGGCCAATTTGGATATGTATTCCGTTGAGGCGCTTAAAAATTTGATGGGTGGACTAAAAGCGGAAGGCCACACAATCATTGTTGCTGAACACCGGCTTTATTATCTTACTGACCTTGCAGACCGTTTTCTTTATATGGAAAACGGGAGCATAAAAGAAGAATGGACGGCGGGAGAACTGCTCTCTATTCCAGAAGAAAAAAGACGAGCCATAGGAATACGGGCGGCAGATTTACACCATATTGAAGTAGATATTCCCCCTACAAAAGAAAAAGATATGACGATGGAGGTAAAGGATTTGGCGTTTTCCTATCGCAAACATCCGGTTTTCCACGATATATCTTTTCGGGCGTATGCTGGCGACCTGATTGCGATTGTAGGCCATAACGGAATAGGGAAAACTACTTTGTCGAATATTCTTTGTGGTATGCAAAAGGAAAAAGAGGGTCAGGTCATATATAACGGGACAACGGTATCTAAAGGCAAACGGAAGAATTTTGCCTACTTTGTTATGCAAAATACAGATTGCCAGTTGTTTGGGGACAGCGTAGAAGAAGAACTGCTATTAAACGGAAAAGGCAGTACCCAGGAGCAACGCGATGATCTGCTAAAACTATATGGCTTGTTTGAATGGAAAGAACGGCATCCCGCTACTCTTTCCGGCGGGCAGAAACAACGACTCACTCTCGCAGTATCGGATTGGATAGATACCCCCGTTTTGATTTTGGATGAGCCTACCAGCGGTCTTGATTTCAAAAATATGATGAGAATATCGGAGCATTTGAAAGCTCTGGCGCAAAAAGGAAAGACCATTTTAATCATTACCCACGATTATGAATTTGCCGCTATGACTTGCAATCGGGTTCTGCATTTCGTTGATGAAGGTCATGTAGAAACATTTCCGTTACAGGAAAATTTGTCCCGCTTATACTCCTGCCTTATGTGTCAATGAATTATGTGTCCGATTGGATAGATACGCTCTGTATGGAGTGGCAGAAACAACCGAATGATTTTATGATAATAGACGGGTTATAAAATGCTAACCCGTCTATTATTGCGAAAGGAGACTTGCTTATGGAGAAGCAAAAAAATGGAGAACTGTCCAGAATGTTCGGATATGCAGGGAAATTCCATGTTTTGACTGTTTTGGGATGTGTTCTCTCCGGAATCAGTACCATTTTATCTATGCTGCCTTTTGTTTGCATTTGGCTCGTCATCCACGATTTAATCCAGGCTTTTGCTGCCGGGGATATATCTCTTGCAACGGGGAGCGCCCATTATGCGTGGATGGCGGTTGTGTTTGCAGCGGCAAGTATTTTAATTTATTTTATCGCCCTGAACTGTACTCATCTGGCGGCGTTTCGTACAGCCACCAATATGAGAAAATCTGCAATTCATCATATCGTGACGCTGCCGTTGGGGTATTTCAGCCAAAATGCAAGCGGACGGCTCAGAAACATCATTGATGATAATGCAGGGCTTACAGAAGGATTTCTGGCCCATCAGCTTCCCGATTTGACCGGAGCCGCAGTTATGCCGGTTGCCGTTATTATTTTGATTTTCCTTTTTGACTGGCGGCTGGGAATTTGCTGCCTGATACCTATGGGAATCAGTGTCATCTTTCTCAAACAGATGATGGGCGGAGATAATGCGCAGTTTATGGGCAAGTATATGACTGCACTGGAAACAATGAATAAAGAAGCTGTGGAATATATTCGCGGTATTCCTGTTGTAAAAGTATTTCAGCAAACTATTTATTCCTTCAAAAATTTTCACGCTGCAATAGAAGAATACGAAAAATTTGCTTCCGGGTATGCCTTAAAATGCCGTATTCCTCTTACGGGATTTACAGTAACACTGAACGGCACATTTGTTTTACTTATTCCAGTCGCCATGTTTATTTTGTCCGGGGTCAGCGGCCAGGCGGCTTATGAAAATGTTGTGATGGATTTTCTGTTTTACAGTTTGTTTACTCCGGTCTGTGCAACTATGATGAACCGTATCATGTTTGCCAGCGAGCAGCTTATGGCGGCTAAAAGTGCAGTCAGCCGGGTGGATGAAATTTTGCAGGAAAAGCCCTTGAAGGAGCCGGAACATCCCCTGATCCCGGCAGATGCTTCGATTGTGTTTTCGGATGTTTCCTTCGCCTATCCAGGGGCCAAAGAGAAGGCCTTAGACCATATCAGCTTTGAGGTTCCGGCAGGAAAAACAGTGGCGCTTGTTGGTGCCTCCGGCAGCGGTAAAAGTACAGCGGCAAGCCTTATTCCTCGATTTTATGATGTTCAGTCAGGTTCCGTTACGATTGACGGCGTGGATGTACGCAATATTGAGAAGCAGGAACTGATGAAAAGAGTTGCTTTCGTGTTTCAGAATACCTGTCTGTTCAAGGACACGTTGCTGAATAATATTAAGGCGGCCCGCCCGGACGCTACCAGGGAAGAAGTCCTGAAAGCGGCTGATGAAGCACAATGCAAAGATATTATTGACCGCCTCCCGGATGGGCTTGATACGCTCGTTGGAACAGGAGGCACATATCTCTCAGGAGGCGAAAATCAAAGGATTGCTCTTGCAAGGGCAATCTTAAAAGACGCCCCTATTATTGTACTGGATGAAGCCACAGCATTTGCAGATGCCGAAAATGAACATCAGATACAGCTCGCTTTTGAGCGGCTGACCCAAAACAAAACGGTTATGATGATTGCCCACCGGCTCTCTACGATACAAGACGCAGACCTTATCCTGGTGTTCAAGGAGGGGCAGATTGCAGAAAGAGGTACGCATGAAGAATTGGTAGCCTTAAATGGTATTTATTCTTCTATGTGGAAGGATTACCAGACCTCGATTGCCTGGAAGGTCGGAAAGGAGGATGAGCAGCATGATTAAGGCGTTAAAAAAGAAGTATGCGTTAAGCGATCAGGGTGCAAAAGACCTGATAAAAGGGATCGTTTATTCGGTGCTGGCCAATATCAGCCTTATGTTTCCTGTTATTCTTCTGGCTATCGTCCTCAATCAGCTTCTTGCGCCTGTTTTGGGAGCGAGTGCGCCAGAGATCAGTGCCGCCGTTTACACTGTGATTGGAATTGTGATTTTAGCTGTTGTTTTTATTTTTCATTATTGCCAGTACACCGCAGCATATCTCGGAACGTATGACGAAAGCGCAAGGAGGCGTATCGGTCTTGCGGAAAAATTGCGCACCCTTCCGCTGACCTTCTTCCACCAGCGTGATCTTGCTGACCTGACAAGCACTATTATGGGAGACTGTGCAAACTTTGAGCACGCATTTTCCCATACGGTTCCGCAATTCTTTGGAGCAGTTATCTCTACGGGGATTGTTTGTATCGGCCTGCTGATTTTCAACTGGCAAATGGGTTTGGCTCTTCTTTGGGTAGCTCCGATTTCATTTGCAATCGTTATTCTGTCACGGAAATGGCAGGAAAAACTCAGCAAAAAGCACATGAACGCAAGACTGGAGCTTGCAGAAGGCATTCAGGAATGTTTGGAAACCGTACAGGATATAAAGGCTTGCAATCAGGAAGAAGATTATCTTCGCAAATTGGACGCAAAGATGGATGCTGCGGAAAAAGCACAGATTTCATCCGAAATGACAACGGCAAGTCTGCTGACAACCGGCCAGATGTTTTTACGGCTCGGTTTGGCAACGGTGATTGTAGTAGGTAATAGTCTTGTGGTAAGTGGAGATACCTCTCTGTTTACCTATATCCTGTTTTTGATTGCTGCCTCACGCCTCTACGATCCACTTTCCGGGGCGATGTCAAATATGGCGGAGCTGTTTTCTGTACAGCTTCAGGTAAACCGCTTGAAAGAAATAGAGGAATACCCGGAAGAAACCGGCGAGAAGAATATCCATACAAACGGGTACGATATTACATTCGATCATGTCCAGTTTTCTTACGAAAAGGGCAAACCGGTACTGAGGGATGTTTCGTTTACTGCAAAACAGGGACAGGTCACAGCATTGGTTGGCCCGTCCGGCGGCGGCAAAAGTACAGTCGCAAAACTGGCAGCCAAATTTTATCCTCTGGACGGAGGAAGAATACTGTTGGGCGGAACCGATATTGCTCCGCTAAATTCAACCATGTTGATGAAAAACTTCTCTATCGTTTTTCAAGATGTTGTGCTGTTTAATAACACCATCATGGAAAATATTCGTGTCGGTAAAAAGGACGCAACGGACGAGGAAGTGGTTGCCGCAGCTAAAGCAGCGCAGTGTGATGAATTTATTTCAAAATTGCCGGACGGCTATCAGACGGTAATCGGAGAAAATGGTTCAACACTATCTGGCGGTGAGTGCCAGCGCCTTTCTATCGCACGTGCTCTTTTGAAAGACGCTCCTGTTATTCTTCTGGATGAAGCTACTGCTTCTCTTGATGTAGATAACGAAACTGAAATTCAAAACGCAATATCCAGGCTGGTAAAAGGCAAGACGGTTCTTATAATCGCTCACAGAATGAGGACGGTGGAGTCTGCTGATAACATCGTTGTATTGTCAGATGGTATTGTAGCCGAAAACGGAACTCACGAAGAACTTATGAAAGAAAATGGCCTATATCGTAGACTGGTCGATTTGCAGACAGCTTCTGCAAATTGGAAGTTAAGCGTTTAATTCGTAATAAGGAGGTACTGATGAAACTTCATGCGTCCGGGGAGGACTATCTGGAGGCTATCCTTGTTCTCCATAAGAAGATGGGCATGGTGCGCTCCGTGGATGTCGCCCGGCACCTGGAGGTCACAAAGCCCAGCGTGTGCCATGCGGTGGTGACCCTGCGGGACGGGGGCTTCCTGACGATGGACAGCGACTATTTCCTGCATCTGACCGATGTGGGGCGGGAAGTGGCGGAGCAGATCTACGAAAAGCACCGCTTCTTTACCGACCGGCTGATCGAGGCCGGCGTAGACCCGGTAACGGCGGAAAAGGACGCCTGCCGGATGGAGCATGTCATCAGTCAGGAGTCTTTCGAGCGTCTGCGCGATGCCTATAAAACAAAAAATGAATAATCTGCCCGCATAGCAAACGGGTGAAACAGTAACGCGGCCGGGCACATCGAACCCGACCGCGTTACTCGTCTTTCTGGAAGGCTTCCGCCTGTTTGCAGAGCGCGATAAATTTTTCAATCTCTGCTTCGCTTTTCCCGGCAAAGAAGTCCACGACTGTTTTCGAGACTGTCTGATTTACCATTTCCGGGAAGATGGCGGCGTCCACGCTGATATTCAGTTCTTTGGCGACAAGGACCACCGTTTCAAATTTCGGATTACTCTGGCAGGTCTCCAAATCTATGATCGTGCGGGGGTTCATACCGAGGCGTTCAGCCAACTGCTTCTGCGTCAGATGCTGCCGCTTCCGTTCTGACCGCACCTTCCATGCAAATAGATCCAGCGGATTGTTCACTGCACATCACCTCTACATCATTGTAGGGTGTGCTTCCGCTCATATAAATAACCATAGAACTCATGCAAAGTGAGTTATAACTCATATTTCGGAGTAAAGGGAGATATGGATGAGAGTGCCAACACAAAGGAGGTCAAAATAAGGCGGGGTTTACCGTTTGTACGGCGGACGCCCATGCCACTACGAAAAATATACCAATAACGCAACAGCGAGCCACGCTCATGAAAGTGAGTCGTGGCTCGCTTTTTATATACTGTGGCTCATATCTCGCAAACCCCGTCTCTTTGAGTGCCTGGGCGTGGGCTGCCGCTCCCCGCCCCGTTTCGTTCCGGCCTATCAACCCGAACGAAACGAAAGGAGCCAAGTATGAGCGGCAAAAAATTTTTTCAGATAGATCCCCAAAACCGGCCAAACCGGACCATTCGTGAACGAGTAGTGAGCGAAAGGGGAAGAAAAGAACTGCCTCCCGGCACGAAGGGAGGTGAGAACTTGAAACCTGACCGCCACTACGAGCACAAGCAGTACGCCTTTGACAGCTACTGCAAGAAGGTGCTGAAATGCGAGGCGTGCAACGGCTATCGCCAGATCAGCCGACGCCAGAAGCGTTTCGCGTCTTTGGAGGAGCTGTCCGAGGCCGAAATGGCCCAGCTTGCGGTTTATGACCGCTACTCGTGGGAGTACACGACCTTCCCTGTGGGAGGGGCTGTGATCCTGATCGAGGACGACCGGCTGGCCGAGGCGCTTCTGGGGCTGTCCCAGGAGGACCGGGAAATCTTTATGATGCACTGGTTCCTGCGGATGACCGATGAACAGATCGCCAAGTACATGGATAAGGCCCGCCGGACGGTCAACACCCGCAGGCATAAAGCCTATCGGCTGCTGAAGGAGCTGATGGGAGGTGAAGCGGATGACTAAATCTGCGTGCACGCGGGCATCGCTGATCCCTTACCCGGTGATCGCCGCCGCTGTCGGAGGAGACCCCGAAGCGGTGAGCCGGGTAGTCCGGCATTACTCTGGCTACATCGCCGCGCTGTCTACACGGACGAGCTATGGTCCTGACGGCTATCCCCGTCCCCAGGTGGACGAAGATCTGCGCGGTCGGCTGGAAGCAAAGCTGATTATTTCCATCCTGGATTTTGACCTGAACTGATCCAGGACCGGGCGCTGCGTGTCCCCCTTTCCATGCGGTGCCCCTGTATAGCTCCTTGACAAAGAAAGCCCGGCGGGAGGCCTCCGGTGCAGTATAAGGCAGACGGATACGATCTGTCTGCGTGGAGCCGGTCGGCCGGTGCGCCAAGACCCTGTTGCAAGTCCGCAGGACGGGACCCCTGCTAAACAGGTGAGCGACAAAACCGGATCGTAAAACAGGTGTGGCAGCCTGTGGGCGAGGATACGCAGGCAGGATAATGAGACTCGCGCATTGGACGCCCGCAAAGCATCGTGCGCCGCACCCATCAGCATGGGCCGGGGTGAAATTCCCGTGGAGCTGTGCCAGCAGCCATCCGTTTTCTGCCTCTTTCTTTTTACAATCATTCTGTTGCTTTGAGTTTATGGATAGTTCGTAAACTTTTCGATTAGCAGCAGACAAACCCGGAATGGCGCGTTAAAATGAGGATAGGCAAATTATGACCTTCCTTCTACGCGCCGTTCTTGTTTTAGAAAGGGGGCTGCCATGTCGCAAGCATGGAACGGTACGAAGAAGGAGTCCCCGGAACGTAGAACCTATACGGTAGAGGACATTACTCAGATCCTGGGTATTGGCCGCACATCCGCTTATCTTCTCGTGAAGGAAGGACACTTCAAGATCGTACGAATTGGCAACGCCATACGGATTTCCAAGCGGTCATTCGATGAGTGGCTGGAGTCGCTCGACCTATGACTTAGAAAGGAAGTATCGCTATGGCATCGATTATCAAACGGAAAAAGAATTATTCCATCGTCTACAACTATACGGACGAGAACGGTGAGACCCGGCAGAAATGGGAGACCCGCACCTCTTACCAGGACGCATTGAAGCGCAAAGCGGAGGTGGAGAACCAGCAGTTCACGGGGACCTTCCTTCCGCCCAGCAACCAGACCATCGCAGAATTTCTTTTGGACTTTGTTTCTCTCTATGGGGAAAAGAAGTGGGGCGTGTCCATGTACGACAGCCAGAATTCGCTGATCTCCAACTACATCAACCCCATCATTGGAGATTTGAAGGTGCAGGAGGTCACGCCGCGGGTGGTGGACAAGTACATCCAGACCCTGCAGAAAACCCCGGCAGTGAATACCAGGACCCATCACGCAAAGACGGATCTGGTCACCAACGCCACCATCGAGAAGATCATCAAACTCCTGCGCTGCGCCTTCAAGCAGGCGGTACGGTGGGAGCTGATCGCCAAGAACCCCTTTGAAAATGTGATCCTGCCCAAAACGGAGTACAAGAAGCGGGACATCTGGACCGCCGATATGATCCGCACCGCTTTGGATCAGTGTACGGACAGCAAGCTCTATGTGGCGATGAACCTGTCCTTTGCCTGCTCTCTGCGCATGGGCGAGATCCTGGGCCTGACCTGGAACAACGTCCACATCTCCGACGAGGATATTGCCGATGACAACGCCTATGTTTTCATCGACAAGGAGCTGGCGCGGGCCTCCAAGCGGGCCATTGAGATGCTGGGGCAGAAGGATGTCTACCACATCTTTACGCCGCTGTTTCCCAACACCAGCACAAGAGTGATCTTGAAAAAGCCCAAGACCGATTCCAGTATCCGCAAGGTATGGCTGCCCAAGACGCTGGCCTACATCCTGCGGGAATGGAAAAACGCCCAGGATGAGCTTCGCGGATTTCTCGGTGACGAGTACCAGGATTTTGACCTGGTGGTGGCGCTGCCCAATGGGCGCCCCTGCGAGGACCGCATCATCCTGAAGGAGTTTGAGAAGCTGCGGGAAAAGGCAGGGCTGCCCAGAGTGGTCTTTCATTCCCTCCGTCATTCCAGCACCACCTACAAGCTGAAACTGAACCACGGCGACCTGAAGGCCACCCAGGGTGACACGGGCCATGCGGAGATCGACATGATCACCAGCGTGTATGCGCATATCCTGGATGAGGACCGCAAGATCAACGCCCAGAAGTTCGAGAGCGCCTTCTACGCAAATCCCAACCTGCGCGCAGTTCGTCCCCCGGAGGAGCCGAAGGAACCGGCACCGGCGATGCTCGATCTGGAGGCCCTGGTGGAACAGCTCCGGCAGTCACCGGAACTGGCAAACACCCTGGCTGCGCTGCTCTCGGCGGCACCGGGCGGCAGGTAGGTCCGAAAATTCCAATTAGCAAAGATAGGATTTTTCTTAGCAGGAACGTGGAAATCGTTCGTTTCTTCTTAGCAGGATATACATTTGCAGCGCATAAAATTCTCCCGGCTTTATTGGAACGAAAAATCCGGGAGAAGAAAAAATAAACGCTGCAAACCGGCGAAAAACGGCTTGCAGCGGTGTTTTTGGCGTCCCAGAGAGGACTTGAACCTCCGACCCCGCGCTTAGGAGGCGCGTGCTCTATCCAACTGAGCTACTGAGACTTATACAAAAAATATTCAATTTTCGGCTCCAGCCGGATTCGAACGAACTGCCGCTTAGGAGGCGTGTGCTCTATCCAACTGAGCTACTGAGACATTTATAAGTTTTATGTAATTTTCATTGCTCGAAGGAATCGAACAATCTGCCGCTTAGGAGGCGACCGCTCTATCCTGCTGAGCTACGGGACCATATGGCTGAAGCCCTTTATTTTCAAGGCTGTCAGCGTTTCGGATGATGATATATTCATCACGATTTCTGCTAACATCGGGGTCATTTTCGTGTTAGCAAGCTGCTAATTTTGGCGGTAGGCCATTTTCCCACCCGGCAAATTTAACTCGCCAGTCAGGTGGGAGCACGGAGCAGCTTCCGTGCCGACCTCGAACTCTGCGCCCGTTTTCAGCTTTTGGAAAAGCGGACGTCGACCGTCTTATTAGGAGAGATGCTCACCGCTTCCCTTTCAGAGAACTGCACTGCCCTGTAATGCCCGATTTTCCTGCGTTTCCAGCAGATTTCTACGTTTTCGATGGTGGGCAAAGGAACGTAAAAAACCGCAATTTCCAACCGTGCTGTTAGACAAGTGTTAGATACGCTAACAAAGGCGGTAGTCCCCTTCGCCAACGTCGGAATTTGTTAGACGAAAATGCGTATATAATCATAACAAAGCAAAAGTAAAGCATTGATTGTAATTTGAAAAATATAAATTCGTGTGTTGCCGACCATATCGTCAATAGTTTTTGCTGAAATTCCAGAAAAACTTTCCGC
>ERZ1026964.561-NODE-561-length-10835-cov-4.312709_pt1 | contig 10835 bp, 8 predicted proteins | sample MGYA00519565_ERZ1026964 | MGnify/ENA primary metagenome ERZ1026964 (study PRJEB26926, sample SAMN06164476) | human gut metagenome | biome: ENVO:00009003; feature: ENVO:2100002; material: ENVO:00002003 | host: Homo sapiens | place: USA | collected 2012 ...
CTCAGGAGTCTCGTGGGCTCGGAGATGTGTATAAGAGACAGCCCTTGGAAACGGAAACGGTGCTGATGCCCAGCCGCTGTGCAATGTCCGCCATGCGTACTGCTTTTGCCATGTTCCTGACCAGCTTTCTTCTTGATTTGGTTATGAGGTAAATAAAATTCCGATTAACTTTATAATTAGCATAACAGTTTTCGGTAGTTTCGTCAACAAAAACCTTGAAAACCTTTAAGCTAACCACCATTTAGGCTAATTTTCTCTATTTTTGTTAGCTAACAAAACATTTTAAGTTCAATTTTCGTGTTGTATCCCGGATTTGCAGGTCAGTTTTCACAAGAAAATCGCCGAATTGCCACCAAAACACCGAATCTTTTTGGTGACATTGACAGTGCATCGTGAAAAGACTATACTTAAATCACAAAAAGCGAAAGCAAGCAGTTAGCTAAATCAAGTCAACGAAAGCTTTCGCAAATCAGAAAAAGGTTCCACATTAAAGAAGGAGGATATCCCTATGCGTAAGATCAATCGCCGTAACTTCCTGAAGGTCACTGGTGTGTTGGCCGCAGCCTCTGCTCTGGCCGCCTGCGGCGGCAGCAGCACTTCTACCGCCGGCTCCACCGGCAGCACCGCCGGTTCCGCTGCCAGCGCAGACGGTGCAAAGGCTTACAACGAGCTGACCGTCGGCACCGACAACACCGACCTGAAGGCCGATCTGAAGTTCATCAGCCACCGCACCGACCTCATCGAGGACGGCACCTTTGACGGCTACGTTGCCGCATTCCAGAAGCTGTATCCCAACATCACCATCAAGTACGAGGGCATCACCGACTATGCCACCGACATGACCACCCGTCTGACTTCCAACGACTGGGGTGATCTGTGCATGATCCCCACCAACATCCCCCTGACCGAGTTGGGCGACTACTTTGAGCCTCTGTGCGCACTGAGCGACATTGAGAACGATTACAACTTCGCTTCCAACCGCGCTTATAACGGCAGCGTGTACGGCATCCCCTCCACCGGCAATGCACAGGGCATCATCTACAACAAGAAGGTCTTTGAGGCTGCCGGCATCACCACCCTGCCCAAGACCCCGGACGAGTTCCTGGATGACCTGCAGAAGATCAAGGACTATGATCCTTCCATCGATCCCCTGTACACCAACTACGCCGCCGGCTGGACCATGACCGCATGGGATGCTTACACCAGCGGCGGCGCAACCGGCGACCCGGACTGGATGAACATTACCATGCCCCAGACCAAGGATCCGTTCCAGAAGGGCATTCTGGGTGCGGACGATATGGGTCCCTACGCTGTGTACTACATCCTGTACGAAGCAGTGAAGCGCGGCCTGACCGAGGCCGACCCCACCACCACCGACTGGGAGGGCTCCAAGCCCCGCATCAATAACGGCCAGATCGGTGCCATGGTTCTGGGCAGCTGGGCTATCGTGCAGATGCAGGCCGCCGGTGACCACGCCGACGACATTGGCTATATGCCGTTCCCCATCACCGTCAAGGGTACCCAGTACGCCAGCGCAGGTGCAGACTACTGCTACGGTGTGAACAAGAACACCACCGATGACAAAAAGCTGGCTGCCATGCTCTACATCAAGTGGCTGACCGAAAGCTCCAACTTTGCTTATGATCAGGGCGGTGTGCCGGTGCTGAAGAGCCAGGAATACCCCGATACCCTGAAGGCATTCGACGGCATCGACCTGGTCGAGGATGCTCCCGCCCCCGCAGAGCTGGCAGACCTTGCCACCGAGGTGCAGCAGGAGGCTGAGCTGATGCTGAATGCCGACCAGACCCACGTCATGCGTGTGGTGGAGGCTGGCATCAACGGCGACGAGACTCTGGACGACATCGTGGCCGACTGGAACGCTGCATGGGACGCAGCTGTGGATGCCTGCGCACCGCAGTAAGCGATCTATCGTTATAAATCAGCAGGGCGGGCCCATGTCCGCCCTGCTTTTGGTGAAAGGAGGTCTTTTACATGGCATCTTCCGCAACCGTATCCGCGCCTAAAAAGCGCAAGAGCTTCAGCGAATACTTTCACAGTATGCGCGGCCAGCAGCTCATCGTCACGCTGGTGTTCCTGTTCGTTCCGCTGGTGCTGCTGTTCATGTTCACCTATCTGCCCTTCTTCAAAATGGTGGAGTTCAGTTTCTTCAAAATGAAGTACATCGGCAGACGTACCTTTGTGGGTCTGCAGAACTACATCTCGGTCTTTACCCGCAAAGACTGCTTCCATGCTCTGAGCCTGAGCCTTTACTACATGGTAGGTTCGGTGGTGCAGATGGCGCTGGCGCTGCTGTTTGCCACCATCCTGAGCTTCAAGTGCAAGGGCAGCAAGTTCTTCCGTGGCGCACTGTACTTCCCCTGCCTCATCTGCGGCATCTCGGTGGGCTTCATCTTCAAGTTCTTCTTCACCCACGGCTTTGTGCTGGATACCCTGCTGAGCTGGGTGGGCTTCAACGTAGATAAGCTGCCCTTCTGGCTCCGGGATGAGTCCATCAACAACGTCGTGCTGGTGGCCTGCTCTATCTGGAAATACATCGGTCAGAACATCGTCATGTTCATCGGTGCTATCGCTTCCGTGGACCCCGTTCTGTACGAGGCTGCTGAGATCGACGGTGCCAACGCATGGCACCGCTTCAAGGACATCATCCTGCCCTCCATCAGCACCATCGTGGTGCTGAACCTCATCATCTCGGTGTCCGGCGCACTGTCCGCCTTCGAGATGCCCTATGTTGTCACCGGCGGCGGCTTCAACACCTCCACCTACTTCGTGGTCATGGACAAGATCGCCCATACCGACCAGAAGGTGGGTCTTGCATCCGCCATGGCTGTGGTTCTGCTGCTGCTCATTGTGATCGTCACCTACGCCCAGAAGGCTGTGGAAAAATGGCTGGAAAACCGCAGCAGCGGCGTAACCAAGTGAAAGTGAGGCAGAACGTATGAACGCAATCAAAATGAAGCGCATCCTCATCAATATCTGCAAGTATGTGCTGCTGATCTTTGCCGCTTTCGTGGCACTGGTGCCCATCGTGTCCTGTATCTTCACCGCCTTTAAGACGGAGCAAGAGTATGCCAACACCAACGTCATCACCCTGCCCAAGAGCTTTTTGAACTTCGATAACTTCATCATCGCATGGAACAAGGCCAACATGGGCAAGGCGTTCCTCAACAGCTTTATTATCCTGATCTGCGTGCTGGCAGGCAGCATTATGATCAGCGCCATGCTGGCTTATGTGCTGAACCGGTTCAAGTTCCCCGGCAACAAGCTGATCCGCAACCTGTTCACCATTGCCACCCTGATCCCCGGCATCGCCTCCCAGGTCACGGTGTACCAGATCATGACCGCTCTGCATCTGGTGAACTCCATGCCCGGCTACATCATCCTGATGATGGGCACAGACGTTATCACCATCTATATCTTTTTACAGTTCTTCGAGAACCTTTCCTCCACGCTGGACGAAAGCGCCATTCTGGATGGCTGCACCTACTTTGGTGTGTTCTTCAAGATCCTGCTGCCCCTGCTGAAGCCCGCCATCGTCACCAGCGCCATCCTGAAGGGTGTGTCCACCTACAACGAATACTACATGGCAAACCTGTATCTGCAGGATAAGACCAAGTATCAGGTGGTTGCTACCTCGCTGTATGTGTTCTCCGGCCCCATGGGCAACCAGTACAACTACATCTGCGCCGGTGTCATCATCACCATCATCCCCGCCCTTATCGTGTTCCTGCTGTGTCAGGATCAGATCTACAGCGGCATGGCTGCCGGTGCGGTGAAGGGCTAAAATTGCGACCGCCGCCTGCGGCGGAAACAGGGAGCAATTTTTGGCGCCGCGGTCAGCAGGACACGAGGCCCGCCCAAGGGCCAAAGTGGACGCTGGGCACCGCAAGAGGAAAGCCGTTTTCGGCCAGTACAACCTTTTCAAGACATCCACATTTTTCCTTCATCATCTGCTGCTTCTCCCGGTTCCTGTGCAGGAGCCGGGAGAATACAGCAGAAGGAAAACAAACAATCTTCTATTACAGGAGTTTATCTTATGAGCAACGTAAAAATGTTCTGCGATGCACTGCCCAACATCCCCTGGCAGGAAAAGCCTGCCGATGTTACCGCCCCGGTGTGGCGGTACAACGAGAACCCCATCATCGACCGCAACCCTGTGGAAGGGGTGGCACGCATCTTCAACAGTGCCGTGGTGCCCTACGAGGGCAAGTTCATCGGCGTGTTCCGTGGCGAGCAGATCGACGGCATCCCCTACATCTATCTGGGACGCAGCGAGGACGGCATCCACTGGAACTTTGACAAGGACAAGATCCCCTTCGTCAACGAAAAGGGCGAGCCGTTTATGCCGGTGTACGCCTACGATCCCCGTCTTGTGAAGGTGGAGGACACCTACTACATCATCTGGTGTCAGGACTTCTACGGTGCGTCCATCGGCATCGCCAAGACCACCGACTTCAAGACCTTTGTCCGCATCGAGAACCCCTTTATCCCCTTCAACCGCAACGCCGTGCTGTTCCCCCGCAAGATCAACGGCCTGTACACCCTGCTGAGCCGCCCGTCTGACAGCGGTCACACCCCCTTTGGTGACATCTTCCTGAGCCAGAGCCCGGATATGGAGTTCTGGGGCCGTCACCGCCATGTGATGAGCAAGGGCTCCAACTGGTGGGAGAGCGTGAAGATCGGCGGCGGTGCTGCCCCCATTGAGACCAGCGAGGGCTGGCTGCTGTTCTACCACGGCGTTACCGGCACCTGCAATGGCTTCGTCTACTCCATCGGCGGTGCCATTCTGGATAAGGACGAACCCAGCAAGGTACTGTACCGCTGCGGCAACTTCCTGCTGACCCCGGAAAAGTGGTATGAGGAGCGTGGCTTCGTGCCCAACGTCTGCTTCCCCTGCGCCACCTTGCAGGATGCCGACACCGGCCGCATCGCTCTGTACTATGGCTGCGCCGACAGCTATGTCGGTCTGGCCTTCACCACCGTAGACGAGGTGGTGGATTACATCAAGACCCACGATAACGCAGGCCCCACCGACCACGAGGTGGGCATCCGCTAAGCGTCAAGCGTAACCCTCTCTGTCAATGCTTCGCATCGCCATCTCTGCAAAAAGAGATTTTACGTCCCCTACCGGGCGCTGGCACGGCGCAAGCCGTGACCGAGAGGGTTTTTACTTTTGTACAGAAAGGAAGTTCTGTATTATGTCTTCCATCAAACAGGCAGCAGAAGAAATGCTGCTGCAAACCATCATTCCCTTCTGGAAAGGGCTGCGGGACGAGGAAAACGGCGGCTTTTACGGCTACATGGATTTTGACCTGAAGCTGGATAAAAAAGCCGAAAAGGGCTGCATCCTGAACAGCCGCATTCTGTGGTTCTTCTCCGAGGCGGCCATGCTGACCGGCCGGGCAGACCTTGCCGAGGATGCCCGCCACGCCTACCAGTTCTTCCTGAAAAACTGCTACGACGAGGCAAACGGCGGCGTGTACTGGAGCTGCGATTACACCGGCAAGCCGCAGGACACCACCAAGCACACCTACAATCAGGGCTTTGCCATCTATGCCCTTTCCGCTTACTACCGGCTGACCAAAGACCCCGTTGCGCTGACCTACGCAAAAAAGATCTTTCATCTCATCGAGCAGCACTGCACCGACAGCGAGGGCTATCTGGAGGCCTTTACCATCGACTGGAAGCCGGAGAGCAACGAAAAGCTCTCGGAAAACGGTGTCATGGCGGCAAAGACCATGAACACCCTGCTCCATGTGTTCGAGGGTTACGCCGGGCTTTATCAGGCCAGCCGTGACCCGGAGGTGGAAAAGGCTCTGCGCCGCATCCTGGATATCTACGAGCACAAGATCTACAGCCCGGAGCTGCACCGGCAGCTGGTGTTCTTTGACCAGCACTACAACTCCATCATCGATTTGTACAGCTACGGCCACGATATCGAGTCCAGCTGGCTCATCGACTGGGGCTGCGATTTGCTGGGCGATGCAGCGCTTTCCAAGCGCATCCACGCCATCAACTCCGACCTTGCCGCCCACATCTACAAAGAAGCTTACATTGACCACTCGGTGGTCAACGAGTGCGACCGGGGCAAGGTGAACACCACCCGTGTGTGGTGGGTGCAGGCCGAGTCCGTGTTGGGCTTCGTGAACGAATACAACAAGAGCGGCGATGCAAAATACCGCGATGCCGCCGCCGATATTTACCACTACATCTGCAACGTAATGGTGGACAAACGCCCCGGCAGTGAATGGTTCTGGGAGGTGGACGCAGACGGAAAACCGTCCAGCCGCAAACCCATCCTTGAGCCGTGGAAGTGCCCCTACCACAACGGCAGAATGTGCATGGAACTGATAAGGAGGAACCCCGATGTCACAGTCTAAACTCCACCCCGAATACCTGCGCCAGAAGGCTTTGCAGGATGCCTACCTGGCCCGCAAAAACAAAAAGACCGATTTCTACAACGGCATCTACGACCGGTGGGAAAACCCGGTGCTGACCCGCGAATCCATCCCGCTGAGCTGGCGGTTCGACCTGAACCCGGAGACGAACCCCCACTTTATGGAGCGTCTGGGCGTGAACGCCGTGTTCAACTCCGGTGCCATCAAGCTGAACGGCAAGTATTACCTTGTGGCACGCATTGAGGGCAACGACCGCAAGAGTTTCTTTGGCGTGGCAGAAAGTGACAGCCCGGTGGAGGGCTTCCACTTCTGGGAAAAGCCCATCCTGCTGCCGGACACCTGCCCGGAGGAGACCAACGTCTACGATATGCGCCTGACCCAGCACGAGGACGGCTGGATCTACGGCGTGTTCTGCTCCGAGAGCAAGGACAACAGCGTGAATGACCTGTCCGCTGCCGTGGCTGCTGCGGGCATCGTCCGCACCAAAGACCTCAAGACTTGGGAGCGTCTGCCGAACCTTGTCACCAAGCGCAGCCCCCAGCAGCGCAATGTGGATCTGCTGCCGGAGTTTGTCAACGGCAAGTACGCCTTCTACACCCGCCCCATGGATGATTTCATCGACACCGGTTCCGGCGGCGGCGTAGGCTTTGGTCTGTGCGAGGACATCACCCACGCCGTCATTGACGAGGAGATCATCACCAGCCCCCGCCGCTACCACACCATCACCGAGGCAAAGAACGGCGAGGGTGCCACCCCCATCAAGACCGAAAAGGGCTGGCTGCACATTGCCCACGGCGTGCGGAATACCGCCGCCGGGCTGCGGTACGTTATTTATGTATTCGTCACCGCACTGGACGACCCCAGCAAGGTGATTGCAGAGCCCTCCGGCTTCCTGATCGCTCCCCGGGATTGGGAGCGTGTGGGCGATGTCTCCAACGTGGTGTTCACCAACGGTGCCATTGCCGATGAGGACGGCAGCGTGTATATTTATTATGCAGCCAGCGATACCCGTCTCCATGTAGCTTCTACCACCATCGACAAACTGCTGGACTTCGCCTTCAACACCCCCGCCGACCCGCTGCGCAGTGTGGACTGCGTAAAGCAGCGGTGCGCCCTCATCGACAAAAATCTGGAGTACCTCAAGAGCATCGGCGAGTAAACCGCCCCTCTGTGAGACCTCCGCCCGAAAGGAAACGCCATGAAAAAGACCAACATCGACAGCCCCTTCTACCGCACTATGGGGAAGATCGGCGATCTGCTTTTTGCCAACCTTCTGTGGCTGGTGTGCTGTTTGCCCATCGTCACCGCCGGAGCCTCCACCCTGGGGCTGTTCACGGTGGTGAACAAGATGGCGGCAAAGGAGGACTACACCGTCCATACCGACTTTTTCAAGGCGTTCAAGCGGGATTTTAAGCAATCCACCGCCCTGTGGCTGGTGCTTTTGCTGGCAGGCTTTGCCGCCCTCACCGGGCTGCGCACCGCCACCGCACAGGACACCCCCAGCACCGGCATTCTGGCGGCAGCGTCCTTTCTGCTGCTGGTGCTGGCGGGCTGCTGCGGCAGCTGGGGCTTTGCTTTGCTGGCACGGTTCACCTATCCCGGCGTTCTGCCGGTGCTGACGGACAGCGGCCGCATGACCCTTGCAAACCTGCTGCCCACTGTGGGGAATCTTGCCTTTCTGGCGTGGTTTCCTCTGCTGGCAAAAGCCGCCCCTGCGTGGTTCGTCTATCTGCTGCCCCTGTGGCTGCTCATCGGCGGCGCAGGTTCTGCCCTTGGCATGGCAAGCCTGATGCGCCCCGCCTTTGCTCAGCTGGAAAAAGCCGGGCGCAAGGAAGAGGAACCGGAAGAAGAACCTGACACGGAGGACAGCGTGCAATGATCGTCTGCACCGAAACTGTCTTTACCCTGCATACCACCCACACCAGCTACCAGCTGGCAGTTGCCCCCAATGGCATGGTGCTGCACACTTATTACGGCACCCGTCTGCCGGAGGATGTGCCCAGCCTTGCGGATGCCCGGATGCCCCACAGCGACCCCGGCTGCTGGCCGGACCTGCTGCCGCAGGAGCTTTCCGGCTGCGGCACCGCTGATAACCGCACTCCCGCCGTCATCCCGGAATACGCTGACGGCACCGAAGCAGCCGCCTTTGTGTTTGACCACGCTGTGGTCACCCCCGGCAAGCCGCAGCTGCCCGGCCTGCCCATGTTCCGCACCGGGGAGGGTGTAGAAACATTATCGGTCTTTCTGAAGGACGCAGGCGGGCTGGTAGTGGAGCTGCGGTACAGCGTGTACGAGGCGGAGGATCTCATCACCCGTACCGCCGTGTACACCAATGCGGGCACCCAGCCGCTGACATTGCACAAGGCCGCTTCCCTTTCCGTAGACTTTGCGCCGGATGCGCTGGAACTTATCACCCTCAACGGCACATGGGCGGCGGAGCGCACCCCGGAACGTGCGGCGCTGCGCTGCGGCATCCAGAGCATTGGCAGTATGCGGGGCATCCCCGGCCACGCCCACAACCCGGCGGTGGCGCTGTGCCATGCCGACACCACCGAAACCACCGGCGATGCATGGGGATTTGCCTTTGTGTACAGCGGCAACTACCTCATTGAGGCCGAGCGTTGCGACGCCGGTGAGCGTCTGGTCATGGGCATCCACCCCTACCACTTCCACTGGACGCTCGCCCCCGGTGAGAGCTTCACCGCCCCGGAAGCTGCCATGGTCTACTCCGATAAAGGTCTGGGTGAGATGAGCCGTCGGTTCCACACCGCCATCCGCACCCGGCTGCTGCCGCCCCACTGGCAGGATATGGCCGCACCCCGCCCGGTGCTCATCAACAGCTGGGAGGCCTGCTACTTCGATTTTGACGAGGAGAAGCTGCTGGCACTGGCGCAGGCTTCCAAAAAGGCAGACATCGACCTGTTTGTGCTGGACGATGGCTGGTTCAAGGGACGCAACGATACTTCTTCCAGTTTGGGCGACTGGGCAGCGGACACCCGCAAACTGCCACAGGGTCTGCCCGGCCTGTGCAAAAAGATCAATCTGCTGGGGCTGGACATGGGGCTTTGGGTGGAACCGGAGGCCATCAGCCCGGACAGTGACCTCTACCGTGCCCACCCAGACTGGGCGTTCGGCATTCCCGGCCGGGAGCCTTTGGAGATCCGGCAGCAGTACACGCTGGATTTCAGCCGCCCGGAGGTGGTAGCGGGCATCTGGCAGCAGCTGGATGCCGTCTTGCAAAGCTGCCCGCTGAAATACCTCAAGTGGGACATGAACCGCAGTCTGGCACAGGTGTACAGTGCCGTTCTGCCTGCCAAGCGGCAGGGCGAGGTGTACCACCGGTATGTGCTGGGGGTGTACGAATTGCAGCGCCGTCTGACCGAGAAATACCCCCACTTGCTGCTGGAAAACTGTGCAGGCGGCGGAGCACGGTTCGACTGCGGAATGCTCTATTACAGCCCCCAGATCTGGTGCAGCGATAACACCGATGCCCGGAGCCGCCTAGTCATCCAGTATGGCACCAGCCTGTTCTACCCCGGCTGTGTGATGGGCGCACACTTTTCCACCGTGCCCAACCACTGCACCGGCCACATCTCCACGGTGGAAGCACGGATGGCGGCAGCACTTACTGGCACCTTCGGCTTTGAGCTGGATCTGACCAAGTACACGGAGGAAGAGCTTGCGCAGCTGCGTTCCTTTGTGGCATGGTATCGTGCCCACGGTGCCCTGCTGCGGGGCGGGGAGCTGCACCGGCTGGTAAACCCGGACGCAAATGGTCTGGGTGCTGCGTGGATGCTTTCCGCCAAGGACGGCAGCGAGGCGGCGGTGTTCGCCGTGGGAGATGCTTTGACCGGCAGCCACGGCACCGCCAGTCTGAATGCCCGTCCCCGGCTGGTGCTGGCAGGGCTGGACCCGGCGGCACAGTACCGGGACGAAGAGAATAACACCTACACAGGGGCGCAGCTGCTGACCACCGGCTTGGAACTGCCCGGCGGCTACGGCCAGATGCCCGCAAAGATATGGTATTTGAAGAAAGTGTGATCCTATGGAAGAAAAAGTAAAACAGCAGTATGACCGCTGGCTTTCCCAGTCCGGGATGCCTACCGACCTTGCCGAGGAGCTGAAGAGCATTGCAGGCGACGAGGATGCCATCACCGACCGCTTTTACCGGGAGCTGGAATTCGGCACCGGCGGTCTGCGGGGTGTCATCGGCGCAGGCACCAACCGGATGAACGTCTACAACATCCGCAAGGCAACCCAGGGGCTTGCCAACTACCTGAACGCCTCCGACCTGCCCAAAAAGGTGGCCATCGGCTACGACAGCCGCATCAAGAGCGATGTGTTTGCAAAGGTGGCTGCGGGTGTGTTCGCGGCCAACGGCGTCAAGGTCAACATATGGCCTGTTCTGATGCCGGTTCC
>ERZ1026964.562-NODE-562-length-10821-cov-3.401170_pt1 | contig 10821 bp, 9 predicted proteins | sample MGYA00519565_ERZ1026964 | MGnify/ENA primary metagenome ERZ1026964 (study PRJEB26926, sample SAMN06164476) | human gut metagenome | biome: ENVO:00009003; feature: ENVO:2100002; material: ENVO:00002003 | host: Homo sapiens | place: USA | collected 2012 ...
TGCTTATTCAGTTTGATTTCAGTCAAAAGTCCTGATTGAACTAACTCTGAAAGGTCTTTTTTTGCCGTTGGCTGTGAAATTAACATTCGGCCGGCAATATCTTTGGCAGTAATTATCAGGTTGGCGTCTTTTATAAACATGTGTAGGATTGAGGCCTGGCGCCTTGTAATGCCGCCAATTTTTAGCAATTGCACTTCATCTTTTTTCTGAGCAGACTTGTGCTCGATATATGATTTCAGCTCATCGAAAGCTTTTTCCAGGGCATTTAAATGATATGTTATAAAGTATCCGATATCATTACCATCGGCTTCTGACTGAAGAAAGGATTTCTCGTATGAAGCCTTTGACTTATATATGATCCTTGAAATCGAAAGGTATTCGGTAAGCCAATAGCCTTCTTTCAGAAGATACCAATAGAAAATAGCTCTGGCTGTACGGCCATTGCCATCTACAAAAGGATGGAGGTAGTAAATAAAATAATGCAGGATAGCTCCTTTGATTATCGGATGAATGAATACAGTTATGTCGTTGGAATTGGCAAACCGACAGAACCAATCAATGGCTGCCGGAATCTCCATGAACGATGGCGGCGTATGCACAATCTCATTGGTGACAGAGTTTGCCACAACTACATTGTCGTTCCGCCGGAATTGCCCGGCATCTTCCGGATTATCCATTGTGTTATAAGTCATCAATGAATGTATATGAAGAAGAAATTCGGGGGTCATCATTTGGTCAAGATTCTCCGAAAGAAACCGGATGGTTTGATAGTTGTTGTATATCATCCATTGTGACTTGTCCTTTGGTGCAATCTTATTTCTGAGCATTTCCTTTGCCACCTTTCGAGTAGTTGACGCTCCTTCCATTTGGCTTGACGAAATGGCCTCATCAATCACAGAGTTCATCAAGTATATTTTACGGCTATCGTGTGGAATGAGAGATTCACTACCCCAGGAGCCGCCAAATTGCATGTCGAAATTATGACATAGTCTGGCCATAGAGTTTGTCATACTGAAATGTATCCTGTAATTGGGATTCACTGTGATTTGATTACTCAAACGCAATTGTTTAAGTGCGTTCCAAATAGCTTCCGGAGAATCAAAGCCCTTGACTTTCTTATATTTTACCTTGCTCCAGTAAGGGTACTCTTCTTGAAATTTACGAATTCCCTCCAAAGATTCCGGAGCGAGAACTTCAGAAACTGATTTTGTGTCAGCATTATATTTAGGCGGTTGCTCTATCATAAAATCGTTGTTTGTTCAATTGCAAAGATAGCAGAACTATGAAAACTTTGCAAATATTTTCATAGTTTTTGATAGTTGCAAAAAGCCGAGCAGCCTAACGGCATTAAGAAATGTGCTATGTAACTGTTCTTTGGCTATCTTGACGGAGCGGCCCAGTTCGCCCGGACCCGCGGTGGCATAGGCGCATCTTCCGAGCTCCCGTGGGGTCGCAATCCGGATGAAGACGATCGCCGTATCGCCTACCGCTGCATGATACAAGACGCAAGATGGTCTCCTATGAGATGGAATTGATTAACTCATAGCTCGGGGAAAGAGGGGTGGGCGCTCCCCAAAAACGGGCAGCTGCCCGTTTTTGGGGAACTGATATTTGAAAGATTAAAATAAAATGAATATTTTTGCATTCCAGTAATCTGGCCAAATGACCGATATTTTGGAATAGAGTATGACTATTAAACGTGACAATTATCTAAACCAGCTCATTGCCAGCCGTCACAATGGGCTTATAAAAATTGTTACCGGGTTAAGACGATCCGGTAAATCGTATCTATTGTTCCATTTATTCTGCGATTACCTGAAAGGGCATGGAATTTCTGATAGTCATATCATTAAAGTAGATTTGGAAGACAGACGTAATGCACTTCTGCGGAATCCGGATGCATTACTCGCTCACATTGACTCCCAAATGGTGGATGATAATATGTATTACATACTTCTTGATGAGGTCCAGCATGTGCCGGAGTTTGAGGATGTTCTCAACAGCTACCTTAAGATTGATAATGCCGACGTATATGTTACGGGGAGTAACTCTCGCTTTTTGTCCACAGACATAGTCACAGAATTTAGAGGACGTGGAGATCAGATTCATGTATATCCACTCTCGTTTGCCGAATTTATGTCTGTTGATGACAGACATCCTATTGAAGCGTGGAGCGATTATTATACCTACGGTGGTCTTCCACATATATTGACGCTGGAAACTCCCCAAAAGAAAATTGATTATCTTAAAAGATTATATTCAACTGTTTATATCAATGATGTAATCGAAAGATATAAGATTAAGGGTGAAGCTGAATTAAGGGAATTGATTCAGATAATAGCTTCTGCCATCGGATCTCCAACTAATCCCAATAAGTTGGCAAACACTTTCAAGAGTCTTAAAAACGTATCTCTAACCAATAAAACTATTGACAATTACCTGACATATCTCTGTGAGGCTTTTTTAACTGAGAAAGCAATTCGTTATGACATCAAAGGGAAGAAATACATAAACACCCTTTCCAAGTATTATTTTACTGATGTAGGCGTGCGTAATGCAATCCTCGATTTCAGACAGCAGGAAGAAAACCACATTATGGAGAATGTCATTTATAATGAATTAAAAATACGTGGGTTTCAGGTAGATGTCGGAGTAGTAGAGTTTCGCACTACAGATAATGAGGGCAAAAGAATTCGCAAGCAATACGAGGTGGACTTTGTAGCTAACCAAGGCAGTCAACGATATTATATACAGTCTGCATTCATCATGCCAACCGATGCCAAGGAGCGTCAGGAATCAGCCTCATTGCTCAATATTGATGATTCTTTTAAGAAAATCATTGTAGTTAAGGACTATATCAAGCCCAAAAGAAACGAGGAAGGAATCGTTACAATCGGGTTAATTGATTTTCTTCTCAAGCCCGAATTGTTAAATTGGTAGAATATACTATTTAAGTAATATTATCAGTATTCCTCTCTGCAATAGCCGAGCAGCCCATGAGATATTGAAATGTGCAATGTATCTGTTCCTCGGCTATCTCGATGGAGCAGCCCAATTCGCCCAGTCATGCGGTGGCGGAGGCACCTCTTCCGACCTACCGCGGGGACGCACTCCTGATGAAGACGACCGCCGCTTCGCCTACCGCTGTATGATGCAAGCCCACCGAATGATGAAACCCTCTCAGCCCAAACGAAGTATGAGAAGCCGTTGATGAAAAATAATTAACAAAAAGTTCGCAATATTTTATATTTTATGTAATTTTGCATTTGTAGAGTAGTTTGCTATTTCTACATTTCGAGAAACTCTGAAATTTGTGCTTATCTGGTATTTTAAAGCTTAGAAACTTCAAAGATACATAGGTGGCATAGCTGTTCTTATTTACGAATTAAAAAATGTTTGTTACAAAAACAAAAGATGCGATAGGTGGACTTTGTTTCCTTGGGATGAAAATCTCAGCATTGATTGGGCACGACATATATTTAACAGAAAATGATGTAATGAAAATGTCTGAAGACCACACCATTATTGATTGGTTAGATACTCAAGGTGTAATCAGTGAGTGGGATGTAGATGACAGAAAGCTCTTGGCCGAGGAACTGTGGTCTGCCGCCAATATTTATGACAGCAAAAAGTTCGTTGCTGAAAACAACGGTATTGCTGTACTCCTTGCAATGATATTCCTTATTATCCAAGGTGGTGGATTCTCTCGTACGATAGACGACATCCTCTGATTGAGGCCTGGCATTAATCGTAACATTGTTCTTATTTGAAATTCCATTTTCAAAATTAAACAACATGAAGAAGTATTTGATTCTGTTATTTCTCACGTTAATCTCCTGTAATAATCCTAAAAAAGTATGGGATTTTACACTTGGTGAATCAAAGACCGAAGTGGAGTCTACCTTAAAAAATAAGGACTATTCATACCATATCAACGATGGTAAGATTGAGATGGAATCCTCAATAGATTATCTTGGAATTAAGTGGGATGGCATCTCTTTTAACTTTGAAAATAATTCTTTAAGTTCTATATCTTTCCGGATGTTTAAGGGTGAAAAGTTAACCCGTGAACAAAAGAAATATATTGTTAACGAACTTGACAAAATTTATGGAGAGCATATAGTAGATAATTCAGCTAAAGTCGAATATGGGACCGTTGCTTGGAAATGGGAAAAAGATAATATAAATGTTCTATTTACTACAATCTTTAAGAGCCAATGGGCGAGTCTTATTATTTTCAATGACACTTGTGACAAACCCGTAAATTCTTGCGAACCCAAACCTATTGCGAATTTTGATCCTAAAAAAATATGGATTTTCGAAATTGGACAACCAGTTAAAGATGCTTTAGATTCAATTAGAAGCAATAAATTGACATTTACAGAAACACAATATCTTTATCGAATAGATTCTCAAATAAATTTTATGGGAGTAAATTGGAATACTGTTCGAATTGGTAAAGATGAAATATTGGATGCGATTTTTTTTGATAATGACGCACAAAATATGTTATCGTATTCAGAAAAGCAAGCCTTAATATCTAAACTTGATGAGCTTTATGGATCCCATGATTCCGATTCCTCGGTAGCTGGAGGTGATTACACTTGGTATCATTGGTATAAAGGAGGAGTAAAGGTTACATATGCTCCCATGGATCAAATCGGCGAAACACTAGAATTTTCTCCAAGTAAATAGCAAATAAATTATCTCATGAAAAATAATTATAATAACATTTCAGAAGGTTCTTCATCTCAGTCAGCATCTAAGCCTACTGATGAAGCCAACTCTCAACCTTCTAATGAAGGTGCCACAGTTATTAGTAGTGATACCTCCAAGATATCAGTAGCCGATATGAATAATAGAAAGGACATAATAACCATACTCAAATCCAAATGGTTGATTATTTCTCTTTTTGTCATTCTGTTTTGTGGCGCATTAGCATGGTGGTTAATCAGTAATTCAATAGCGCAAAAAGAGTACCAGCATAACCTCAAGGAGTTCGTTTTAGAATCAGGTAAAGCGTCAATGGCTTCAGCATATATATGCGAAGATCTCCGATCGATTTGGCATGATTATATCTTTGAAGATAAAGAATATTTCATCAATTCTTCAGGGACTTTCACTCGATATAGTTATGATGGAGATGAATATTGTTCGAATTTCAGCGAAGCTATCAGTCGCAAAATAAGATGGAATGAAAGAAATCTTCCTTCAACCCTTTTTGAACCTTATGAAAAGGCAAAGAAGCTATATAAAGAACTGACACCGCCAATAAGTAAATACAAAGATATCCATGGATATGTTAAACAGATGTTTAAAGCGATGGAAAGACTTCATGAATTATCTACCAATCCCACAGGCAATCTGTCAACATACTCTAGCGAATGTAACTCAGCAGTAGCAGAATATACTTCCGCACTTTCTGACTTAACAAACGAATCAAACATAGACTTTTCTGAAGATGATTCAAATACATCTGATGAAGATGATGAATTCTCAGATTTATGATTAAATTAAGTATGATATTAATTATGATGCAATAGGTATTATGTCTATTTTGCATTGTCAATAAAGACGGTTCTTATTTTCAAATATATCGTGTTCCTATATAGTATTGTGATATATCATTTCACGACCTTTTATGGCAAAATATGTTTGTCTAACTTAAAGCAATATTACATAACACGTTCATAATCAGAATGTCAAGCCTTCTTCAACGAGGACGAGTATTAAGCCGAGAAATCAAAGTATAATACTAATAATCAAGCGATTGGCAAGCATAAAAATTAACTTGTCAATCGTTTTTTATTGCCATCGCCCAACAAAACGGTAATTGGTTTTCAGATAATTATATGATTAAGTCTGAATAAACTTGCCTTTTGTTTGTCTAAGAAACGAGTATATTCCGAGGTTTATCTCTGTCAAGCCTCGATGAGCTAAAGGTTGCGAGTATTGGTAAGGATGCTCTTTCGAAGACGTTGTGATTGTGATGGCACTTGTCAGACTATAAAAATGTTTGATAGACTTTTATCGTTTTTGATGACATTGTAGATTGTGCTATCAAAGTCGGGGCCTTTGATATATCCGCTTTTCTGCTTATTCAGTTTGATTTCAGTCAAAAGGCCTGATTGGACTAACTCAGATAAATCCTTTTTTGCGTGGCATAAGTCTGCCATGGTATCTTGTGGCAACGGGTAACTGTAGGCGGAATTACATTTGTTATCAGGTTTCGTTGGGGAGCAAATACCGGTGCTAAGGGTGTGAATTTGCGTATATAGACAGGTTATCCACAAAATATTCCGTAAATTTGCAGCATGGATTGGTTTGAAAATCTGTTTTGGACGCAGTCGGCGCTGCAGGCGGTCTGCGTAATCTCGGTCATAATAGCTATTGGACTGGGGTTGGGCAAATTGCGCGTGTGCGGCATTTCACTGGGTGTCACGTTTGTGTTTTTTACGGGCATTCTTGCGGGACACTTAGGCTTGTCTATTGACCCCGAGATACTTAAATATGCCGAAGATTTCGGTCTCATGTTGTTTGTTTACGAGCTTGGACTGAAAGTGGGTCCCGGTTTTTTCAGCTCGTTCCGCACCGGCGGCCTCAAACTCAATATGCTTGGGCTGGCATTGGTGCTCGGCGGTACCGGGATGGCTATTGCGCTGAGCTATCTGATGTTGATTCCTATGACAGATATGGTGGGCATTCTCAGCGGTGCTACAACCAACACTCCCTCGCTCGGTGCCGCACAGCAGGCTATCAGCCAGCTGGGACTTTCTGCCGAAGGTGCAGCCCTGAGTTGTGCGGTGACATATCCGCTCGGAGTAGTCGGCGTGATTCTGGCATTTATAGTGGTGAAGAAATTTGTGGCCCGCAAGTCGGATTTCGAGGCGCGGCATATGGATGACTCCGACCATACGTATGTGGCAGAGTTTCATGTCACCAACCCCGGCATCTTCGGTATGTCGCTGCGTGAAATCAATGCCCTTGGCGCAACACATTTTGTGGTGTCGCGCATATGGCATGGAGGCGAAGTGTCGGTGCCCGGGCCTGATGATGTGTTTTCTGAGGGCGACCGTGTGCTGGTTATCACAAACGAGGATGAGGTAGCCACGCTGACGGTGCTTTTCGGAGAGAAAAGCGACCGCGACTGGAACAAGCCCGACATCAACTGGGACACGCTTGACAAAAACCTCATATCACGCACAATTGCCATAAGCAAGCCGCAACTCAACGGCAAGCGCCTCGGCTCTCTGAATCTCCGCAAGCTCTATGGAGTCAACATATCGCGTGTGTCGCGCTCGGGCGTGCGCCTGCTTGCGCGTCCCGATCTTATATTGCAGCTCGGCGACCGCCTGACCATTGTCGGCACGCCCGAAGGCGTAGGCAAAGTGGGCACCATTCTGGGCAATTCCGATACAGACCTCAAAGACCCCAATCTGGCGGCCATATTCATCGGCATGGTGCTCTCGCTCATTGTCGGTTCGATACCTATCTCAATTCCCGGCATTTCTGTGCCTATAAAACTTGGTCTCGCCGGAGGCCCGATAGTGGTGGGCATACTCATAGGGCGCTTCGGACCGCAGTTTCATATGGTCACATACACCACCACGAGTGCCAATCTGATGCTTCGTGGCATAGGTTTGTCGCTCTTCCTTGCCTGTCTGGGTCTTGATGCCGGAGGGCAGTTTGTTGACACGTTGCTGCGTGGCGACGGCCTGACATGGATAGTTGCCGGGTTCATAATTACACTGGTGCCGTCATTGATTATGACTATCGCAGCAATGCGCTGGTGGCATCTTGACTTCGGGGTCGCTGCCGGAATGGTGAGTGGAGCTATGGCCAATCCCATGTCAATGACTTATGCTAACGAAATCACGCCGGGCGATGAGGCGCCTGTGGCTTATGCCACCACCTACCCGCTGTCAATGTTCGCCCGTGTTGTCATAGCCCAGCTGTTGGTGCTCTGCTTCCTCTAATAAGTTTGCGCTAAAACATATTGATTTTCGCACTCATCATAACTTTTATTGCGTTAATTGCCGGCTCCTGATTATAGGCTGAGGCTGAACAATCAAAATTGGAAATGGGAACAGGTGTGGAATGTGTGGAACTGTCCCGACAGCAGGTGTGACAGCGTGGATTTGGCATTGCTTCCGGTGCAGTGTCCGGTATAGATTTGCAGGCCGGGATATTGCGAACGTATGGCGGCACTCAATGCAGTGTAATCCTCATCTGTTTCAAACCGATTGTTGTCGTCAGAATCAATCAGGTGCAATCCGCCGATAAATGCGACGGGACGAATCGGCGCACATGCTTCCAGAGTGTTGAGCAGCCCCAAATGAGTGCAGGATGACAATAAGATATGTCGGTCGCCCTCACGGACCAGCAGGGCCATTTCGTGACTGAAATTGTCAGGCTTTTCTCCGGCCAACAGTGTGCGGTTGGCTTGCGGAATGCTGTGGCTTACGGGTATCTTGCTGATGATTTCCACGGATGGAGTCAGTCGGATATTGTCGGTGACAGTCACTATGCGATGCATATTTGTCTGCACCAAACCATAGTCAATTGATATATCACGCATGTGTCTCCGTCTGTTGGAGTAGTAGCCATAAGCATTGATATTTGATGAAAGATAGATTTGTGCCCTACTGTTGTGTTGCAGAAAGCAGGCGAGGCCTCCGGTATGGTCATTGTGCGCGTGCGACAATACGAGATAGTTCACATCGGCAATGTCAATGCCCAGTTGTCCGGCGTTGCTTAGAAACTTGTCAGATGCTCCCACATCAAGCAGTATATTGCTCTTGTCTGTCTGAATATAAAAGCTCAGTCCATGCTCGGTTTCCAGAGAGGGGCGTTCCGGATCAGGCTGATTGTCTATGAGTACGGTTATTTTTGTCATATGGATTATTCAATTTTAAGCTTTCTCATGGTAGTAAGATACCGATAGGCCGGCAAAAACAAATATCGCAATTTATAGCAACTTATCAAAATTTGCAATAAAATTGGTTCTGAGCAAGGGCCGTAACCATATTCATTGATATGCTTTTAAATTTATTGTCGCGAGGTTGTAACTTTTTACGCAGGTTTGCGTCCAATTAAGAAAAGACACATTTATATGGATTGGCAATTAATTATATGGATTGGCAATTAATAGTCGCAATAATTGTTTGGTCATTCTTGGTCGGACCTATTCAGAAGTGGTTGAAAGAAAAGCTCAACTCTACGTTATGGAGTTGGGTATTTACTATAGTTATCGGCATCGGGGGCATGTGGGGCCTCACTGAGCTTTTGCGTTTCATTACCGGACAGATTAACCGGTTCTAAAGGCGTTTGTATAGCCCTTAATCATATCCATGTTTTGCATAACTCCTGTGGATGGACTATTTTTGTGACATGGAATTTGATGTAAAGCATTATCACGGTCGTCCTTTAGAGGGGAATGAAAACCGTACTGAAGCTGAACTTGCCGTATATGACTTCCTTGACAATCTTGGTGTTGAATACGACACTCTATGTCACCCGGCTGCATTTACAATGGAGGAATGTGAAGCGGTGAGAAGTCGTGCAGGAGCCCCAGTATTCAAGAATCTATTTCTTACCAACAGGCAGCAAACGCAGTTTTTTCTGCTCATGATTCCGGCAGACAAGCCTTTTAAAACCAAATATCTCAGCTCTCAGCTGGGCTGCGCAAGGCTGTCGTTTGCCGATGAACAGCATATGGCTGACTATCTCCATATCCATCCCGGAGCTGTATCGCCAATGGGGCTTATCCATGACACGGAAGGCAAGGTGAGACTGATTATTGACAATGATCTTCGCGATTGCGTGAAATATGCCTGCCACCCGTGCGTCAACACCTCCAGTATCGTACTTTCACTATCTGATTTGCTTGAGAAAATTATTCCGGCAACAAACCATGACTTCACTTGGGTTACCCTGAAGCCTGAATAAAAGATGTGCTGTCCAAGTTCTGATAAGCAAAAACCGTGATTTTTCTAAATGTTGGCTCCATCGGATAGGGCCGAAAACAGCCACGGAACGAATACTACAAGGCCCAAAAGTATGGGAGCTATCATGCTTATTATCCAGATAATAAGGACTACCACAGCGAGGGTAGCAAGTATGCATGCAATAATTTTAACAGTGTCGGATATTTTCATGTTAAATGCAATTATCGTTGGATATGGCAAATATATAATCCTGCATGGGCAACAAACACGCACAATATTGTTAAATAAGTGCTAAATTTGTGTGTTCGCCATAAAATTCTGTATTTGTATGGATCGTGCCTTATTTTTGTTTGCATTATTGTGCTCAGTCGTTGTGCCGAAAGTTTATGCAGTGGATTTTACGCGCGTCATGTCCAATGTACCAACAGTGGAATTTGGCTCTATAGAGCGATATTCCGTCTGCATGACGGGCGAGAGTATTCCGTTTATCATTGATATTTGGTTGCCTGAAGGATATGATGCAGGCAGTCGGTATCCTGTGGTGTATATGGCTGACGGACAGAATCTTTTTGACAAAAATCACTCTTTTGCCGGTGTTGCATGGGAAGTGGAGCAGAAAATCACGCAACGGGTTACCGGCGGCAAGATTCCGGGACCTGCCATAGTGGTGGGGATAGGTAACCGTGGTGCCCGGAATCTTCGTGAGGAGGATTATTTCCCGGAAAAAGCGCTTGACAACATCCCTGCCGATGAGTGGAGCCGGACCCATTTGCCATCAGATTTCCGTCAAACATGCCGTGGTGATGAATATGCTTATTTCGTGGCACATGATGTGAAAGAATTTGTTGACGGCCGTTACAGCACTATGGTGGAG
>ERZ1026964.565-NODE-565-length-10800-cov-4.106840_pt1 | contig 10800 bp, 9 predicted proteins | sample MGYA00519565_ERZ1026964 | MGnify/ENA primary metagenome ERZ1026964 (study PRJEB26926, sample SAMN06164476) | human gut metagenome | biome: ENVO:00009003; feature: ENVO:2100002; material: ENVO:00002003 | host: Homo sapiens | place: USA | collected 2012 ...
ATTTGGGGGAATGGTTTCAGCGGATTCGACAACGATCGTGTAAACGGCATTTACGAACGCTTCGTTGAGACCATTCATCTCGGCGACCATACCGATGAACTTGAACAGCTCAATATTAAGATGCGCTCCGACAAAGAGGTTTCCACTAAGGATATCATTAACTTCTGGCTGAGCAACGATATCCGTTGCGAAATCACCAAAAAGTTGAAAGAAGCATACAAGCCTCTGTTCCTATATCATTTCGCCTCTATCGTGTACTTCATGGCGAAGATGTATAAGGCTAAGAACCTCGCATGTCCGCGTTCTGTCCTTTTCTGCGGAAATGGTAGCCGTTACATCGACGGGTTGCTTTCTTCCGATAAGGCAACCATCAAAGAACTTGTCGCCACAATCTTCAAAAATGTTTATGGCGACATAAAGGATATTCAGGTTATACTTCCTGATAGTCGAAAAGAATGTACCTGCTATGGTGGACTTTATCGCAACTCCGATGTCGATGTGCCTGACGAGTTTAACTTCCAAGGTGTTTCTGATAAGGTCTATGAGAATGTCGAGCAGCTTAAAGCCGACTTCCCTACGGTTAGTCGCGATCTTCTCAATACCTTCGCATCGTTCAATAAACTCTACGCCGATCTCCTTCGCATCCTTATCTCCAAGGGTGAGCTTGATAAACAGGTTGACTCAACCGAGATAATCAATCTCATCTCTTCCGGCACTCAGGATTCTCTGGAGAAGAACTTCAAGACCCAGGTCATTCAGAAACTCAATGACAGCGAAGTTTATCACGATTCGGTATTCTTCTTGCCTATTATTGATAATGTGTTAAAACTCACTAAGATTTAATATGTTTCAGTCAGGCATCTCTATCGTATCGCTGATTATATCTATCGCGACTTTTATAATCGCGTTTGGCGTGCAGCTCTATTATTTTTTCGGGAACCGAAAGAAATTAGAGACAGTCCGCAATTTCTTCGTTAAGAAACGCGAATATGAAGTATATGGTGAGGCAGAGGACTCTCAGCTCAATCCTTATGTAGCGGAAGAAGGCTCCAGCCTACACACTCTTATCAAGGAGTTGAATGAATACACCAAAAAGAACCATGGTACCACAGATTTTTCGGTCATTCAAAACAAGACTGACCGAAAAATCAATGTTTTGTATGATAATGCAACGTCACGTATTGCATTCCCTACCTATGTAGGCCTTATGGGTACTTTCATTGGTGTATTCCTCGGCCTGTTATTCTTCACTATCGGTTTGGGTTCTTCTCCGAATGGTGAGGGAATTACTGACGAGACTATCGGCAATCTTATTTCCGGTGTTCTCGTTTCAATGTCAACAAGTTTTATCGGTTTGCTCCTTACGACGATTACTCATCATCTTGCAGCCGAGACTCAAAGGGTGGTTCGTGAAAACAAGAACGAGTTTTACGAGTTTATTCAGAATGAACTTATGCCGACGCTCGGTGTCAGCATGGTTGCCGCTCTGAATAAACTGCACCACACCATCAACCTTTTTGAGCCGTCTTTCAATAATGTTATCGACCGCTTTCAGGCGACTTTTGACTCATGTACACAACGCTTCGGTACGGCTTTTGAGCAGAACGTAACCATCGTTTCGGAAGCTGTGCGCGTCATGGGCGAGAATATGGACAAAATCAATGAAAATGTTGACCTGCAAGCTCAACTTCTCAAAACTCTCCGCTCTCGTGGTGTCGTTGAATCCCTCGATGCTTTTGTTCGTGCTTCGCAGAATTTTGACCTCGTTACAACGGCTCTTAATCGCTTTGAAGTTACTCGCAACGCTATCAAGGACGTTACCGTTGAACTTGTCAACACGCAACGCCGTTATAACGAATCTCTCGAAATACCCCTTAATGTTGCCAATAAGCTCAATCAGATATTCTCGCGCATCACTGAGTTTGAGAAAAGTATTAATGCTCTTGGTCGCAGTATCGAAAAAACAGACCTTCTCGGTAACACCGAAATTGAAGCCCTCAAACAAGCGATTACTGCTATTAAGAAAAAGCAAAAAGTCGCTGTCGAGGCCATGGAAGTTTCCGACGGACATCTTGAAAATATTTTCAAGATGCAATCCGAAGCTATCGTTAAACTCGGTCGTACTTACGAAGAAAGTTTCGCAACCTATGCCGAAAAGTTCCAGAACATTCTCGATGGACTCGAAAAAGAAATGCTTGAACGCCGACGCGAGATTGTGGCCGCTATCGAGGAGAAGTTCTCTCTTGATCAGATTCAGCAAGAGTTCTCTCAGCTTAGCAAGCTGAAAAAGATTGAAGAATTGCTTTCCTCAATCAATACTAAAAGTTCTCGTGAAGAAGTAGATAAAACCATCGAAACCACTCGTCGAGAAGTCGAATCTATACGCAAACTTCTTGACAAGGCTATTGAAGACGCCAAAAATAAACCGGAAACCCCGACAACTTCGGGTGGTGGCTTCTTCGGTGGTATCTTCGGCGGACGTAAATAAATTTACATATGGATAGTCGCAATAATAAAAGTGCTTTTTGGCCGAGCTATGTGGATATTATGACCACATTGTTCGCTATCATGCTTGTACTTTTTGCGGTATCTTATAGCCGCTTCAAGATCAAGCAGCGCGAACTGGAGGAGTTCAAAGATAAGTATGAGGAAATTATGTCTATCTACAAGGCTGTAGATAATATTGACCCCGAATATTTCGAGTTCAATCAAGATTACCTCAAACATATCTTCAAAATTCAGGTTAATTATCAGAAAGGTAAGTTTTCTCTTGATCACCTACTTCAAGATGACCCTAAATCTTCCGAATATAATCTGACAGAGGCTAACGCTATTCGTCAACAAATTAAGGATGCAGGTGAAGAAATCAAGCGCACAATACTTAATTTGCAACAGAGTGATTCTCTGCGTACTGACATTAAGTATCTTGTCGTTATCGAGGGACAGGCTTCTGCCGACGGCTATCATATTGACGATTACTTCAATAATGATGTCCTCAGCTACCAACGCGCTCTTAAACTCCATGAGTTTTGGCGGGACAATGCGGGTATAGATTTTACTAATATGGAAAAGTGCGAACTTGTTATTGCAGGCAGCGGTGAACACGGTGTACCTCGTGCACCTCATATCAGTGTCAAAGATGATTCTCGAAATCAACGCTTCCTTATTCATATTGTACCCGTTATTGGTGATATTCATCTGGATTCGAAATTTCCTCATTAATAATCAAATTGAAACCTGCTTATATGTAGCTTAGTATTGTTCTCACTATAATTAATGTTTGAATAAGCCAAGTTAAAATTAACACTTAAGGATATTCAATTAAAGCCATATGATTGTTTGGCTGCGTCATAAATGTTTAGGACTCAACACGGTCCCCGACGAATCTATCACGAGCCTATTAGAGAATAAAGGGGTCAATGTAAAAACTCGGTTGTTAAAATATGGAAAAAGATAGCTAACTTTGCCGCATGAAACAATGGCAGATACTTAAAACGATATTTCCGGAGGTTATAACGGATAATTTTGAGTTTACGGATTATCAGGAATCAGATGACCGGCTGGATTACTGGCTCGAAGAGCGTGGATATATGTCACGCGAGGACTATAAGAAAGGGACAGTCCGTGAATACGGCTTCACGGACGAGCGGGTCATACAGGATTTTCCCATACGTGGCAAAGCCGTCTATCTGCACGTGCGACGGCGTAGATGGCGTGACACCGTGGACGGAAGTATCTTCACCTATGACTACGAGCTGACGGAGGAAGGCAGTCGGCTGACCCCGGAGTTCGTGGCTTTTTTAAAAGAGGAGGATTGAGTCGACTCCGGAAAGCATCCGTGGAATAGGGGCCCATTACGGAGTAAACGGATCGAATCTGTCACGTCAGTACAAGGAAATATTCAGCGATTACCGTGACTGGAAACAGCTGAGCCACGCAGAAGAATACATTCTCTATCCGCAGAACATCGGCCCGAATCTGGCCATCGATGAATCGTCGCTGAGCTGCGGGGAGCTTTACACCTTTGTCACCAACCGCGACGCCCATGGAGGTAAAGGCGCGCTGGTTGCCGCCATACGCGGGACAAGAGCCGAGACGGTCATCTCGGTTCTTGAGAAGATACCGGCTGCAAGACGCAAGACAGTCAGGGAGATAACACTTGATCTGTCATCGTCGATGATGCTTATCGCTGGCCGGTCATTTCCCAAAGCCACACTCACAAACGACCGCTTCCACGTACACAAACTCTATTACGATGCCATAGACGAACTGCGCGTATCGCTGCGGTGGATGGCACGCGACTTCGAGAACGCGGAGATTGACAGATGCCGTAAGGAGAGAATCCCATATGTGCCGTTCCGTTATGCCAACGGAGACACCCGCAAGCAGCTGCTGGCACGTGCGAAATATATCCTTACCAGACATGCCTCCCGATGGACAAAGTCGCAGCAATGGAGAGCCGACATCATTTTTGAATTCTATCCCGAACTAAAGAAAGCCTACGACCTGGCGATGGAGCTGACCGACATCTTCAATCAAAAGGTGGACAAGGACGTGGCCCGGCTGAATCTCGCCCGCTGGTATGACAAAGTGGACAGGATGGGCACCGGCCAGTTCCGCACCGTAACCGAGACTTTCCGCAACCATTACGACACCATACTCAACTACTTCATCAACCGCTCCACAAATGCCGGAGCTGAATCATTCAATGCAAAAGTCAAAGCTTTCAGAAGCCAGTTACGCGGTGTTACGGACATTCCGTTCTTCCTGTTTCGTCTCTCAAAACTCTGCGCCTAAAAATAATTTTACACGCGGGTAGTTTTTTAACATTTCAACCGGTTATTTACATTGACCCGATAATGGCGGCACTGTGGGTAGATTCAAGCATAATGTGGACCATACTGTTGACATCGGTGGGATCCCTGTGGTGATTAAGCATATAGACCTCTATCTTATGCCATACGGTATAGCCATTTACAGGATATGTGTTGAAATTACTTCTGATTCGCTGAACGATTTCACATGGGCAATCTTTTTGATGCGCGAGATCGGCAAATGGGATAGGGAAGATATGCGTCAGTACTCTGAAATGGTTCTTGCACCTATACGTGAAGCCGCAGCATCACTTGGCAGTGATTCTTCCCGAATTGTAGATAATGGCAATAAACTGAAAGTATTTCAGATAGTGACCGCAGACAATAAGGAGGATTATGGCCAACATATTGATACCACATTGTTTGAAGTGGCCACACTTTCTAAAATAGGCGCATGCTGTGAGCATAACTCCGACAGCCATTCGGAAGAATATGTTCAACGGATACTGAAAGACAACAAACTAAGTATTTATAACAACTGGAGCAGTCTGGCCCTTTTTGATTCATTCACAATAATGGGCTATTGTGTGAAACCATGGGTGCTTCAGACTTGGGAGAACGATTATTGCGGGCTGATATACATTCACAGCCTGTTCTGCAAGTTTTATCTGTTTGACCTCAACACACGGTTTGTGGAGCACCCGGAAGACGGCGAGAGTCTGGAGGCAGAATACCATGAGTTTATGCGTACATGCACATTCCAGAAAATTTCATACAATTTCTTGCCGGGAGAAATAGATGAAAGTATTGACCGAGCCCTTGACATCAGTGAGGAGCTACAGCATTTGCGGCAGAATATCGGTTATTACAACAAGCAGCAGGCAGCAAAGTCATCGGACAGAATGGACAAGATGCTGGCATTCCTTGCCGTGGTGACCCTGTTGTCCACAATATGGGACTTTTCATGCCTGGTGAACGCCATGATACCATTTACATCCTTGTCACTGACTGAAACCGCAGGTTACAGGCTCGTAGCGTCACTAATGGTGCTTATGCTCACGATTGTAATAATACTGATGCTTCGGCCCCGACGCAGTTGCGATTGATGAGTTGTTATATGGAAGCCGGTTTAACAAATATTGTCTAATACCATCTAAACCTTTAATAATAGAAATAGTCTTAGAATCATAACCCGTAAATGATAATGACATGAAAAGGATTATTACTTTGGTTTTAACATTCGTCCTCACATGGGCGATGTGTGCAGATGTTGCGGCTAATCGCCGTTACAATGGTGGCGGCAGTGACAACCGTAAAGAGCGGGTTGCTACCCATCGTAACCAAAGCTCAGGTTATTCTCGTCCCGGTTATGGATCAAAACCGGGGAATGGGGCGGTTCGTCCCGGGAACGGCAACAATGGATCACATAAACCGGGTAACGGAGCGGTTCGTCCCGGGAACGGCAACAACGGATCACATAAACCGGGTAATGGAGCGGTTCGTCCGGGAAACGGCAACAATGGATCACATAAACCGGGTAACGGAGCGGTTCGTCCGGGTATTGGCAATAACGGTTCTCATAGGCCCGGTCATGGACCCGGTCGTCCCGGCGGTGGAAATTGGGGAAACGGTCACAGACCTTATCCCGGTTACGGTGGTCATCCCGCTGTAAGACCCGGTCATCATCCGGGAATGGGTCGTCCTCCCATGCATGTCGGTTTTCGTCCCGGTGGTAGCTGGCATCGTCCGGTTCCTCCCCGTGGTTGGCGTCCGGGAGGTAGAAGGGTGCCTGCGTTCAGGTCCATTTTAGGAATAAACTTTGGCTTGTCTATCGGCCTTTCATTGCAGGCTCTCCAAGCGTCAAATTATATAGTGGACGGTTATAACGGCAATGAAGTGTATCTGACGAATGTGCCTATGCAGGGGTATTACTGGCCCTCGGCAACTATGTATTACAATAATGGTGGATTGGTCGGTTCTCAATTTGTTTATCCTTCCACAGGTTATGACATGGCCCGTTACAATGGCGTTTATAACTCGCTTTACAATGCTTACGGAGCCCCTGTGGTGACTAATGGAGCGCAAGTGACATGGTTTGGAGGAAACAATGAGTTCATAACACTCAATTTCATGCCTGTTGTGTCAGGTGGAGTTTCCCGCTTTTACACCACATTAAGTTTTGGTATATGATATGATTCGCAATCCAATAATATAAAGAAGCACCCCAAAAGTTTTGACTCAAAACTTTTGGGGTGTATTCTTTAACAAGGGTTGCTTTATGAGAACAGGCGCAATTATTGTACGCCGAGCTTGGTTTTGATTGACTGAGGCACAGCCTCCTTGTTGACATAAATGTCTATGGTCTTTGCAAGGAAATAAGGCTCGGATACATAGAAATAACCATCGTAAATCTGGTTTGTATCCCAAGAATTTTTGACTTTGTAGTATTTGTTGCCATTTTGGTCAACGGCCTTACCAATGATAACCATACCGTGGTCGTCGGTGGTTTCCTGACGGTCAAACATAGCCTGACGCGATTCGGGAGTAACTGTGATTTCCTCAACTGGGCCGTTTATGTCATATTTCTGTTTCTCACGTTCCTTGTCAGAAAGTTTAACCCAGCGTGACAGTTCGGTATTGTCCATATCGGCTTCGGTTTTGCCTTTGGGCATGAGTGCATATCCTTTGGTCCATTTGAAACCTCCCTCACTTACATCAGCAGCCCACACCACGGAGTATCCGTTGTCAATGGCGTTGTCCACCACGGCTTTCATTTCGTCAAGCGGCACATTGTAGTACTGTCCCCACAGCCAGTTGTCAGCCAGTTCAAGAGCAAAAGGTTTGTAGTAGGGATGATGTGTGAATGATGTTATGGCAATATAGTCGTTGAGATTAATGGGAAGCGACTCTGCAAATGAGCGGGGGGTATAGGTCTTGCCTTCATAGGTGAAAGTGGTGGGATATTCGCCCAAATATGCGTCAAGTACGCCATTGAAACCTTTGCGCCATGCAGTGGAGATGCGTTTGTTGGCGTTGTGGCTGACTGCGTTGACATAAGATGTGAGCACATCGGCCATTTCATAGTGTGAGTGCTTGTCCTCGCCGTAGTTCAGTCCATTGTAAGCCTCTTCGGGCACGATGCCGTAAAATTCCCAAACATAAGCCGGATCAAGGACACTGCCACCCTGAGAGAAGTTGACCTTGCCGTTGGTGCGGATATATTTGTCGGCTTTATCATCATAGCAATGGCGTACCACAAACATTTCCGAGAGGTCAATTTCTTTGCCTGTTTTGCGAAGAATTTCATCCTCAAAAAATGATAATCCTGAGAAGCACCAGCATGTGCCTGACTTGTTTTGATCTTTGACGGGTGTTGTCTTTACCAATTTTACATCAGTGAAGGTAAATCCGGTGCTGTCGGGCTTGGCTTCATCTGCTGCTGCCCATGAAGCTCCGACACACCCTATTGCCATTATGGCGGCTATGAAATGTTTCATTATGATGATGAGTGTGAAATGATTGATTATAGTTGCAAAAGTACGAATAATAATTGTAAAAAGGGTTGAAATGGCAGCAATTTACACAACAAACGGAAAAATGTGCAATTTTTTTGCTGTTTGCCGGAATTGTGCGTAATTTGTTGTCATGACATGCTTCATTACCATCAGTTGGCTTTATTGGTCGCTGGCCATAGCATATGCTGTGACCATAGTGAGCATTGTAGGTGTGGTGCTGTCAGAGAACAGAAATCCGGTAAAATCACTGGCATGGGTCACTGTGCTGTTATTGTTTCCTATAGGTGGCATATTATTGTATGCCTTTTTCGGCAGGAGCATCAAGAATCAGCACATGATTTCCAGACGAAATCGCAAGATTCTCACAAGTAAGGAAAATACGCCCGGCAATTTAGCCCCGAATCTGAATGAATTTACACCCGAGGCACGCCAGCAGGTAGAGTTGTGCAGATCGTTGACGGGTGCGCGGCTTCATACCGGTAATACGGTGGTACCTTTTTGCAACGGAAAAGAGAAGTTTGACGCGCTGCTTGAGGATATACGCTCGGCCAAGAATTATATCCACATGCAATACTATATATTTGAAGATGACACGATTGGCCACACTGTGGCACAAGCTCTCATAGAGCGTGCCCGGGAGGGGGTGAAAGTGCGTGTGATATATGATGATATAGGGTGTATAGGTGTTAAACGCAAATTCTTCCGCGCAATGAATGAGGCGGGGGTGGAAGTGCATCCGTTCTTCAGGGTAGCTTGTCCGCCTTTTGCCACACGTATCAACTGGCGCAACCATCGCAAGCTGTGTGTGATTGACGGTAAGGTAGGTTATGTCGGCGGCATGAATATTGCCGACAGGTATATTGACGGCGGAAAATTTGACTGTTGGCGTGATGTGCATTTGCGCATTGAAGGCCCGGCTGTGGATGCATTGCTTTATTCGTTTGCCGTGGATTGGAGCTTCATGGGGCAGCCGCTCGTTGTGGAGGAATCGGCCCCGCAAGTTGTGGATAAAGGCGTGAGCATGCAGTTTATAACATCGGGTCCCACTAGCGAATGGAGCAATGTGGCGTTTGTGATGCTCAAGGCTATAGGCAATGCAAAGAAAAGGGTGTGGATACAAACTCCGTATTTCCTGCCTCCCGAAAGCATATTACGCACCCTTCAGGCCGCTGCAATAGCCAGGGTGGATGTGAGAGTGATGATGCCCAGACGCAGTGATTCCACGATACTGACGTATGCTTCTTACAGTTATGTGATGGAATGTTTGCGTGCGGGTGTAAAGATATATCTATTTGATGCCGGAATGCTGCACAGCAAGTGTATGATAATAGATGATGAATTCAGTGCAGTAGGCTCCACAAATATTGATTTCCGCAGTTTCGAGCATAATTTTGAGGGCACCATGTTTATGTACTCCAAGGAACTGAACCACACACTGCGTACTGAATTTCTTGCTGATGAGGCGAAGAGTACGCGTTTGATTGCCGGGGTATGGCGTCGTCGTCCATATACACAAAAGGCTCTGGAGTCGATGGTGCGCCTCCTGAGCCCTGTGTTGTGAAGAGAATAAATGGGTTTATTTGCTGAGAGTCTCATGCATTGAGCGTGCGGCGCGACGACCGTCACCCATGGCAAGGATGACAGTGGCTCCGCCTCTCACTATATCGCCTCCGGCATACAGATCATCAAGCGAGGATTGCATGGTGTCGTCGTTTACCACAATAGTGCCGCGACGGGATATTTCCAGCCCCTTGATGGAGGAGGGGATTATGGGATTGGGTGATACTCCCACACTTACTATGACCATATCTACAGGAATTGTCTCAATGGCTCCCTCTACCGGAATTGGTGAGCGACGGCCTGATTCATCAGGTTCGCCAAGCTGCATTCGCTGCACTTTCATGGCGCAGACATGACCCCGCTCATCGCCTATGTATTCAATCGGATTATGCAGGGTGAGAAACTCCACGCCTTCTTCTTTGGCATGAGCCACTTCCTCAATACGTGCAGGCATTTCGGCCTCGCTGCGGCGATATACTATGTAAACCTTTTCAGCACCCATGCGGCGGGCGGTACGGCAGGAATCCATTGCAGTGTTGCCTCCACCTATCACGGCGGCAACTTTGCCATGTGCCACAGGTGTGTCATGTGCCTGTCGGCCTGCGCCCATAAGATTGACTCGCGTAAGGTACTCATTGCTTGACATCACATTGACAAGGTTTTCACCGGGAATACCCATGAATCTTGGCAATCCTGCACCGGAAGCCACAAAAATACCTTTGTAGCCCATGTCATGCAGATCGTCATAGCTGAGTGTTTTTCCTACCACGCAATCACGTATGAACTTCACTCCCATCTGCTCCAATGAACGGATTTCCTTGTCCACTACGGAGTTGGGAAGGCGAAATTCGGGAATACCGTATTTGAGGACGCCTCCTATTTCGTGCAAGGCTTCATACACGGTTATATCA
>ERZ1026964.566-NODE-566-length-10791-cov-8.470939_pt1 | contig 10791 bp, 8 predicted proteins | sample MGYA00519565_ERZ1026964 | MGnify/ENA primary metagenome ERZ1026964 (study PRJEB26926, sample SAMN06164476) | human gut metagenome | biome: ENVO:00009003; feature: ENVO:2100002; material: ENVO:00002003 | host: Homo sapiens | place: USA | collected 2012 ...
GCTCAAGCCGGTTGTATATCTCTATCTTCGGCGGCTCGTGTTCATTTTGAAAAATACGGAGCGGGACGCCGATCAGATATGCTACCTTTGACACAAGTTCATAAGTGCTGTCTTTGTAGGCAATCTGTTCTCCGGCATATTCGACGCCATTCAACATGACTGAATTGCCCATGATCTACTCCTTTCGATGGAACGCGGGTTATTGAGCGTACTTTTTGAAGTTTTCAGCTTGTTCCAGAACCTCCTTGTAGACATCATCAATGGTTACGGGGGGATAGTCAAATTCATCCAGTAGCAGTATGAGGTCAACTTGCAGATTTGCCTTAATGTCATCACGGGTAGACCAGTCGGTGTATTTAGCTTTGTCATCGACAATAATCTTAATCCGCTTTGACAATTCAATCATCTTATCGTCCGGGTACTCGAACTCATACTTCTTGGCAACCGCCTTGAGAATGTCATAAAAGGCTTTTTCCTCGTAGTCAATTCCCATGCCCTTGAAGGAGTCTTTTTCCTTTTTGAGTTCTTCAAGGAGCTTCGCAAGCTGCTCCGCCACATCGTCAAGAACTTCATTAGCAAAAGCCTCATCACGACGGCGATTGTTGTACTCATCAACAACCCGCTTGAGGCGGTCTGAGAACTCCATGCCCATAATGCGGTTGACTTTTTTATACTCATCAATCGCTTGAGAAAGAAGCCTCTGCAACACCTTTATCTTTGTGTTTGGAAGTTGGATTGCATTGATCTTATCCAGATACTCGTCACTGAAAATATCAACAGAGATGTGCTTTCCCGTCTCAAACAGTTCCTCTATACCATCAGATTGAATTGCACCTTCAAGAAGTTCACGGACACGGGCATTCATTTGTGAAATGTCAGGGGCATCACCCTTTGTGAGTTTGAAAAGAATAGAGCGCACAGCACAGTAGAAGTGCAGATAGTCCTTTTCTTTATCAGAGATAGCCTCACTTGAACTGCATAGGTTGAACGCTTGTTTCATGCGTTTGACTGCCGCCATAAAGCGAGTTTCCAAATCTTCCGTGAGTTGTACATACTCAACAGCCCGATTGAGGCAAGCAAGCTGCTCTTTCGGTGAGCCGTTGAAGTAATCCGTGCTATTGAAGTTGTGGAACATCTGAGCCAAGACATCGAGCTGGTCTTTAACAATCGTGATAGACTGCTCGACGCCTTCAAACTCATCGCTCTCAAAGTTGGTGTATTTCTTGAGGGCGAGATTCATGTTTTTCTTAATGCCGATGTAGTCCACGATCAAGCCCTTGTCCTTGCCGGTATAGACGCGGTTGACGCGGGAAATCGTCTGGATAAGGCTGTGCTGCTGGATGGGCTTGTCGATGTAGATTGTGTCGAGTGCCGGTACGTCGAAGCCGGTAAGCCACATATCAACAACGATGGCAATTTTGAAGTTTGATTTAACGTTCTTAAACTGACGGTCAAACTCCTTGCGATCATCTTTCGTTCCCAGCATTTCATAAAGCTCAGGCTCATCATCTTTATTTCGCGTCATGATGAGCTTGATCTTCTCGATGGGTTTGAGTTCCTTTTTCTCTTTTTCCGTCAGTTGAACCCCGTCAGGGCAACCCTTTTTCTCTGCCCATTCCGGTCTCATTCCAACTATAATCTGATAAAAAGCGTATGCAATCTTGCGATTAGAGCAGACAAACATTGCTTTTCCTGCAACGGTAGCTCCTTCGGCAACGCGGGTCTCATAGTGGTTAATGAAGTCCTCCGCAACTGCGTGAAGTCGGTCAGGATCACCGATGATCGCATCAATATGAGCAACCGCCTTCTGGCTTTCCTCAATCTGATGCTCATTTGCACCTTCAACAGCACAACGGTCATAATAATCTTCAATTTCCCGAACCTTTGCCTGATCAAGCGTGACCCGTGCAGCGCGTCCGTCATAGACAAGGTTGACTGTGATACCATCTTTGACCGCCTCTGTCATTGTGTAGGCATCGACAACCGGACCGAAGACTTCAATCGTACCATCCACGGGCGTACCGGTGAAACCGACATAGGTTGCATTAGGGAGAGAATCATGTAGGTACTTTGCAAACCCATAGCTTCGCTCTACACCTTCAGAAGTGACCTTGACTTTCTGATCAAGGTTTATCTGACTACGGTGTGCCTCATCGGATATGCAGATCACATTCGCTCTATCCGTCAGAAGCTCCAAGTCCTCGGTGAACTTTTGGATGGTGGTCATGTACACCCCGCCGCTTGTCCTGCCTTGAAGTTCCTGACGCAGCTTTTCGCGGGAATCAATGCTCACAACGGTTTCGTCACCAATGTACTTCTTAGATGCTACAAACTGCTTTGAGAGCTGGTCATCCAAATCCGTTCGGTCGGTAATAATCAGGATTGTAGGGCTATGGAAGAAGGTACTCTTCATAAGCATTCTTGTGAGGAAGAGCATAGTATAGCTTTTTCCGCAACCTGTCGCGCCGAAGTATGTGCCGCCCTTGCCGTCCCCCTCCGGTCTGAGATGTGCCTTGATATTCTCAAACAGCTTGACCGCAGCAAAATACTGAGGATAGCGGCAGACGATTTTGAGGTCTTTGTCCGAGCTGTCAGGGAAATAGACAAAATCCTTGATGACTGCCAAAAGCCGTTCTTTGCGGAACAGTCCGCTCACCATAGTTACAAGGGAATTGATGCCGTCCAATTCCTTATCGTCAGCTTCAATCTTTCTCCACGCATAGAAGAAGTCATACGGGGAGAAGAAGGAACCGTATTTATTATTTGCACCATCGCTTATGACGATGAAGGCGTTATACTTGAAGAGTTCGGGAATATCACGGCGATAACGCACGGTGAGCTGAGTATAGGCGTCCATGATCGTTGTATTTTCTTTGACTGCGCTCTTAAACTCAAGCACAACAACAGGAATGCCATTGATGAATACAATCCCGTCCGGTATGCGTAGCTGGTTGTTAATGCCTTCAATTTCAAATTGATTGACGATCTTGAACACGTTTTTCTCTGGCTCATCAAAGTCAATCAGCTCAATGTAAATGTCTTTCTTTGTGTGATCCTCACGGTTGAAGATGAAGCCGTCACAAATCATTTTGCAGACTGCTTTGTTTGCTTCGTAGATCGTACCGGAAATAGACCTCAGGCGAAGGATAATGCTATCAACTTCGCTTGGGGTAAGTCCCTCTGAGGCGTATCTGTTCAGGAGGTACTTCCGCAAATCATCAACAAGCAGAACCTCGGAGCGTTCACGGTGGATCTGCTCACCATTCAAATAGATATACCCTTCATCTTGAAACAAATCCATGATGGACATTTCAAGAGAATGCTCATTGAAGTTTGCCATTATCATTTCCTCCTAACTGTCTTCGCATTTCTTCTTCAAATGCTTTTTCGCTTTGCTGGAAGTCGTATTCCCGATACTTCAATCCTAAGCGTGTCAGCATGAGTGTTCCTTCCCAGTCATCTATATTTGAGTATTGCTTTGCGCGGTTTACATCTGTGAGAATACCAAGAATCAAGCCCGTACAATCAAGCGCAAAGTCTATCATTTCCTGAACGTCCGGATAGGAAATAGGGTAACGATCCGGAAGGTTCTCACTGTTCACGATGCGCTGCTCATCGTTGTGGGCATAGAGTTTGTTTCTCTGCATTCGGATGTTATCTCTCTTTTTGCTCAGTCCGTTGAAACGTTTCTGATATAGATCCAAAAACTCCGGGAAAGTTAAATCCACCCGAACAGGAACATTGTCCGCATCAGGAATATCAAACGCTGCAAAGAGTTTTCTATCTGCCTCAACCCGGTTCTTAAAGAAGCATTCCTCTTGTGGCTTGAGTTGGTGCTGATATGGGACCGGGTAGGAAAAGGTTGTCCCGTCATGATCCACCGTCAAAGTTTCTCTGTACTTTGGGAAAAGGTCTTGGTTTTCCTCGCATTTAGCAAGGAGGGTTCCAATGGACACGACACCATTCGAGCTATCATACAGTTTGGCAATCTCCATGAAACAGGCTTTCATCAGGGCATCATAGACTGTATGGTAGAATGCTGGCGAAACCTTCATCTCTTCGGCATAATTATGTTGGTTCTTCCGATACTGCTGCATGATTAGGTAGTAGGCTTTTGCGTCGAAAGCTCCCTGGTGAAGTTCTTCGGCAATTCTGATCAATGTTTCCTTGTCCATTTTCGTCCCCCCCTTCGTAGGAAAATGATAATTTAGCGGCTTGATAACTGTGTTATTAAAGTATTGCGAGCATCTATTAGCTGCTGTATTTCTGTTTGATTCAATAGGCGAACCCGCTCTATTTGAGATAATGAGTATGTTAAGATATTCATGGATGATTCACACGGCAAATATACCGGCAGCCCGCATTGCTTTGTAATTCCAATGTAAGCTCGTGTACTTCCGCCACCTGCAAAGGCTTCCAGCGTTGACTGGAAATAGCTTGACTCGAAATAGTAACGTAAATAAACGTTGCTCAATCCTTTATGGACACGATAGTATGTAACTTGCGGGGTCAAGATAATGTATTCGTAACCTTCGGGGACAATAGCAGTTCTACCAAGAGTTGCCTTGTGTGTTAACAGAACATCATCCGGTCGGGCAAATCCTTTCCTAAGTGTTTTTGCTTGCTTTTCTGTAATAAAGGCGCATTGAGACAGATCAACGAACCCATCGGACAGATTGTTTGCCATAACAAAGGGAATACCTGTGGCTACATAGTCGCTTGCCTTGGGATGAAGTTCTCCGTGATTCCCGTCCATAGGCGGATCAATGTACTTTTTATCAATGAGGTCTTGCACGGTATATTTTGTCCACGGATTACCGTTTTGGGCATCTGAACGGTATTGGTCATACATGACGCAAGAACATTGTGCCGCTAAATTATCATTTATCTTCCGCTTGAGTTCAATCCTATCCGTGATCGTATTATATGCCTTCACAATACTGTGCTGCTTCTCGATAGAGGGAACGGGCAGTTCAACCTTACAGAGTTCGTCCCAATCAAAGATTTCTCTGACGCTCCCGTGAGACATATATCTTGTATAGCGGTCAAACTCCGGTCGGCTAAACCAAAGCATCAAATATTCAGGGTCAAGTTGCTCGTTGTCAGTGACCTCAAACACGGTATATGAGCTTGAAATGATGCAGTCCTTATCTCTCAGAAGCGCAATCGAAATCTTTTCTCCATTCCGAGATGTAACCGGACCATACGCAAACTGACCGGTACGAACAATTTTGTAGTTCGACAAGTCTGTCCCGACAATATTGGCAATAGACGGGATGAATTGCTTGCTGATGCTAACACCAAGCAAGTAATCAACTTTCAGCTCTTTGTTCCGCTCGTCAACGGGTTGAATAAAGTCTCCAAGCAGCCTATATCCTTCTTTCATTGTGACACCTCACCCTATGTATTTTCTGTGTGCCAGCTTGACGTTTTGCTGTTTGACCATAGCGTAGTGCATGGTCGTGTCGATTTTTTGATGCCCTAAGAGTTGCTGGACTTGCTCTATGGGCATTCCTTTGTCTATAGCGGATGTTGCCAATGTCCTTCGGAACTTATGTGGGTGGACACGAGGCAGATTCAGCCTTTTCCCCAGTTCTCGAAGCCGTCTTTCTACGCCGCCAATCTGCAAACGGTCATGCGGTGCGGTCAGCGAGACAAACAACGCTGAACAGGCGTCTGTACGGCTTTCCAGGTAGTTTTGGAGATGGATTTTTGTCCTGGCATCGAAATAAACGATCCGTTCCTTACTCCCTTTTCCGAAAACAACGCATTCCCGTTCATTGAAGTTGATGTCATCGCGGTTAAGGGCAACCATCTCACCAACACGCATTCCAGAGGACGCAAGAAGGTCTATCATCGCAAGATCGCGGACATTGCAGCAGTTGTCCCGCATGATTTCCAATGCCTCATCGGTGTAGGTTTCCTTGATCATTTTTGCCGTTTTTACCTTGTGGATCCGGCGTACCGGACTTTTCACGATGTAGTCCTCATCCTCAAGCCACGAAAAGTAGCTGGACAGGATGCGGCGAATATTATCTATCGTGACCTTGCTTGATTTCCGGCTTGTCTGATACTCTGTCAGGTACTTTCGCAAGTCCTCAGTTACAATTTCTTGTGGCTCTTTTTCAATGCCGGATAGCATTGACACAATGGTCTGACGGTAATAGCTCAAGGTTTTTTCTGAGCAGCCTTCAATGCGTTTTGCGTTGATGAAACAGGCAACCGTATCGACCTTTGCGCTTTCTACCATGCCCGCGCTGTGACTTAGCTCTACGCCATTTAGCACCCCTTCAAGGACGCCTTGGAGCTGTTTTAACTGTGCGTTGTTCAGATACGGAAGCATCTGACGCTGCACTTCTTGAATCAGTTGTTCTTTCATTGTCGTATCTCCTTTGATTATTCTCAGAGAACGACAATCAGTGGCAGTTCCTTGTGGTAAAAACTCTCGCCACTGGTGAGAGAGTTATTTTTCAAGAGCAGGAGCTGGTATTCTCGGCTTCTTCGATGAATTTATTTGCCTCGCTTCGCCGTAAATCCCAATGCTTTTGTAGTAATGCGACAATCTGATCTCTTGGGACACTGGCTTCGAGCAAAGCCCGTGTCGCTTTTTCGATAGAACAGATTCGTTCGCTGAGAACTGCTTCCCCTATTACTTCCTGCTGCTCTGCTTGAATACGGTCTCGTATTTCAGCAGGAAAATCCTTGAACTGCATTTTAACTTGATTCCATAAATCGCTCACAGCAATTCCTCCTGTAAATGATAATTTAGCGGCTTAGTTTACCAGACGGCTTAAAAGCAAGTCTTTGAGAGTTTCCAATTTCTTGACCTCTGCCTCATTTGAAAGCCTTTGGTCAAAAAATGGCTGAATAAGTGTGTTAAATTTCTCAACCACCTCGCTGGTAGGTATTGTAATCGGAAAACTCTTTAGGTTAGCTTGATTGATTTTAGGCTGTGCTGCACCTGTAACAATGGGAGCCATATTTGTATTTGACAAAAACAGATACAAACTGTCCTCGTTGAAACCTGCTTTTCCTTTGAGAATATGAGCGTGATTATTCGCCCAAAACTTGCCGGTAATATGTTGTAGAAGTGGATGTCCATTTTCATCAACAACATAAATTCCATCTTCGCTTAGAAGAAGGTATTCGCCGTCAAAGATAAAATCATCGACATAATCGACAATGGAAACTGCTCCATAATAGGGATATGCTCGTTCCATATCGGCTCGTTCCAAAGAGGAAAGCGGTTTACGCATTGAATCATAGAGCTCAGCAATATCATCGACACAGCCATTTTTCCAATTTGGAGGACAAGCATTGTCAAACGGCTCAAAATCAACAAACCACGACTTGTAAATAGCCTGTGTTGCAGCCAGTAAATTATCATTTTCCGCTCTCTTCAAAGCAATGCGATTGGTAATTGCACGGTAGGACTCGACGATCTCACATTGTCTCGCATAGGAGGGGACAGGGAGCTTTATGCGGCAAAGATCATCCCATGTAATTCCGCCTCGAACACTGCCATCCGTCATGAACCAGCATTCACGGTCAAACTCCGGTCTACGAAACCACATCATCAAATACTCTTCATTTAAGACATCGCGGTCAATAATCTCAAACATGAAATACGCCGGAGAAACTATTGCGGCGTTGTCTTTCTCATAGAGCGCAATCGGAAGACGTTCATCGCGTCCAACGTGCATTGGGTTACAGGCAAATAGCCCCTTGCTGATCAGTTTATACCGACTCAAATCTGTGCCAATTACATTTGCGACGGAAGGCATAAACTCTTTGTCGATGCTTATGCCAAGAACAGTGCTGGTGACTTCCTCGGAGTTTCGATAATCAACAAGCCGAATGTGTTTACCAAGAGGTTCATAATTCGATTTCATAGCCCAGCTCCTTAAACACGGTCAACAGGTCTGCCTTTGACTTTTCTTCTGCAATGAGCAGATCACGCAGTTCACTTTGCAGCGTCTTCATTTTCGTATCAAAGTCGATGTTCTCATCGCGGTTTACAAACTCAATGTAACGGCTCGGAACAAGGGTAAAGCCCTTTTCAGCAACCTCATCGAAAGATGCGCTGTAACAAAATTCAGGCACATTCTGATAAGTTTCTTCATAGCCTTCCTGCTGCCATGCGTGGTAGACGCTCGTGACCTTCGCACGGTCATCTTCTGTCAGTTCAATGTACTTCTTTTCATAGGGACTTCCCATTTGCCGCAAGTCCATGAAAAGGATCTCGCGCTCACGGTTACGGAAGCGTTTTACTTCACCGTTTTCTTCAACCACACGAGCCTTTTTATTCTTGTTCAGAATCCAAAGCGTAACGCTGATGTCCGTGGTGTAGAAGAGGTTTCGGGGAAGGATGATGATTGCTTCGACGAGATTGTTCTCGATGAGCTGACGGCGGATTTTTAACTCTGTACCATCGTCAGATAGTGCGCCGTTTGCAAGCAGGAAACCGGCAACACCGTTCTGAGAGAGCTTTGAAACAATGTTCAGAATCCAGCCATAGTTTGCGTTACTCGTGGGCGGAACTTCATAGCCGTCCCAGCGCGGATCATCAATCAGCTCATTATCACCACGCCATTCTTTCTGATTAAAAGGCGGGTTTGCCATAATGTAATCTGCCTTGAGGTCCTTGTGCTGGTCATTGGTGAATGTGTTCGCTGCCATTTCTCCGAGGTTTGCAGAGATGCCGCGAATAGCCAGATTCATTTTGCACAGCTTGTACGTCGTGTTTGTATATTCCTGACCATAGATAGAGACCTTCTTCTTGTTGCCGTGATGTGCCTCCACGAACTTCATTGACTGCACAAACATACCGCCAGAACCGCAGCAAGGGTCATAGAGAATACCGTCATACGGCTCGATCATTTCTGCAATCAAATTGACAATGCACTTCGGCGTATAGAACTCGCCCTTACCTTTGCCTTCTGCAAGTGCAAACTTACTCAGGAAGTATTCGTAGACTCGTCCGATAATGTCATTCTCTTTATCGCCGGTGTTGATCTTATCAATCTCGTCCAGCAGTGATGCCAGCTTTGCTGTGTCGATGTGAAGACGTGAGTAGTAGTTGTCCGGCAGTGCGCCTTTCAGTGCGGGATTCGCTTTCTCAATCGTATAGAGGGCGGTGTCGATTTTCAGCGCAATGTCATCCTGTTTCGCATTCTCCATAATGAAAGACCAACGGCTGATCTCAGGCAGGAAGAACACGTTGTCCTTCGTATAGAAGGCAACATTGTCAACAAACTTCTCACCGTATTTTTCAGAAATAGCTTTCCTTTGTGCCTCAAACTTATCGCTGGCAAACTTCAAAAAGAAGAGACTGAGAACGACGTGTTTGTATTCTGCTGGCTCAACAGAACCACGGAGTTTATCTGCGGACTTCCACAGAGCTTCCTCCATAGAAATCTCCTTCTTCGGTGCCGATGCGGCTCGTGCCATATCAAAATCCTCCCTGTGTATTTATCCAACCTATTTTATAAAAAGAGCTGTACGAAAAACCGGACTCAGTTCTTGTCCGTTCGCACAGCCTCACATATATCTCCGATGTCACAGTTCAAGTAATCACAAATGCGCAGCAAAATAGAGAGGGACACTTCTTCCCCCTTATTCAGTTTTGTCCATGTTCCGGCAGACAACCCTACTTCATGTCGTAGAGAAGCCTTCTTTATGTCGCGTTCCAGAAGAAGCATCCATAGTTTCTTATAGCTTATGCGCACGGCAACCATCCTTTCGCTTGCTTGCATTCAACATCGCTTATAATATTATACTGGATTTCATTCTCAAAAGCAATTCGTTGATGCAGAAATTAAAGAAAAAGTTTCAATTTCTCGAACCTTCTCTCAAGGATGCAGGGCATCTCCGGTCAACAGGAGATGCCCTGCTTTTGAAAGGACTATTCGCGCTGTGTGCTGCGCCGATGATCACGGTCATGGTCAGCAGAAGGAGAGAGGAACGTATCAACATTAGACTTGATCGTCTCTATTTGCTTTGCTTCTTTTTTGAACCTGTTCCGTTCAGCATATAGCCGTTCCTGTTCTTCAAAGAGCTGCGCTTGCTCCGCTTGCAGCGTCTTCAAGCTCGGCAGTTTTTCATCGCCCTGCATGGCAAGAAGTGTACTCCGCGCCGCCTCAAAGATCACAAGCTCTGCCTCATGCTTTGCCTTGAACCCCGGCTTGTCTTTTGCCTTCTGGAAGGCGTCATATACAGGCTTGAGCCGCTGGTAGTTGGAGATATTTTTGATGAGCGGCTGGACTTCCCGCAGTCGTGCTTCAACGCCTTTCAGTTCCTTGCCGGTGCGGTCATAGGAGCTGTGAACGTCCTCGACCTTCTTCTCAAGATCGGCGTATTGGAGCAAGTTGTTTTCCGTGAGATAGTTGAGTGTCCGTGCCGCTTCCTTGAGGATCGTGAGCTTGGCTTTATACTCATAGCCCTTGCTGTCGATAAGTCTGATCCGCTCCTGAATATCTCCGATGAGAGAGATGCCCTTCGGCACGGTCTGCCTCCGGTTTCTGCGCGGCGTCCGTCCGGCAATCCGCTCCTTGATGCGTTCCTCGGTGTAGTTCTCTCCGATGGTCTTAGAACGAGTAAACCGCTCCTGACCTTCAGCGCGAAAGGAGATATATTTGCCGGTCTTGATTTCATAACCAGCTTCCTGCATGAGCCGCAGAAAATCATCGTAATCCTTCGCTGTAATGACAAGCCGGTCGATGGTCTGCTTGAGTTTCTGCTTCCAGCTCGTGCCGCGTTTGGCTTCGGTGTACTCCTTGTAGCCCATGCCCT
>ERZ1026964.567-NODE-567-length-10780-cov-4.379674_pt1 | contig 10780 bp, 7 predicted proteins | sample MGYA00519565_ERZ1026964 | MGnify/ENA primary metagenome ERZ1026964 (study PRJEB26926, sample SAMN06164476) | human gut metagenome | biome: ENVO:00009003; feature: ENVO:2100002; material: ENVO:00002003 | host: Homo sapiens | place: USA | collected 2012 ...
CTTTTTGACTTCAAAGATTTTGGAAGCCACGGACAGGATCAGTCCGAACAGAGCGCCCAGAGCGCCCAGAACTGCGATAGCAGCAATAATATTTCCCATCTTTCCTACCTCCTTACCAAACCTTCAGGCCGGAGAAGCCCATAAAGGCCAGAGCCATCAGGCCGGCGGTGACCAGCGCGATGGGGAAGCCATCAAAGGCCTTGGGGTTTTCACTGGAGACCTCCAGCTGCTCGCGGACAGCCGCGAACAGGAAGATGGCCAGCAGGAAGCCCAGACCACCGGTGATGCCGTAGACCACGGACTCGATGAAGTTGTAGTCATTCTGGGTATTCAGCAGAGCCACGCCCAGCACGGCGCAGTTGGTGGTGATCAGGGGCAGGTAGACGCCCAGGGCGGTGTACAGGGTGGGGATGTTCTTCTTCAGGAACATTTCCACGAACTGCACCAGACCGGCGATGACCAGAATGTAGGCCACGGTCTGCATGAACTCCAGATGCAGGGACACCAGCACCATGTTGATCAGGTAGCAGAATGCGGAGGCCAGACCCATAACGAAGGTCACGGCGGCGCCCATACCGATGGCCGTGTCGATCTTCTTGGACACGCCCAGGAAGGGGCAGATGCCCAGGAACTGGGCAAAGATGAAGTTATTGGTCAGAATAGCGCCAAGAGAGATGGCGAGCAAGGTAGTCACACTCATAGCTTACTTGGCCTCCTTTTTCTTTTCGCTCTTGGCCAGAGCCCACTGCATCACAGCGATGAGGCAGCCCAGCGTCAGGAAGCCGCCCACGGGCAGCGTCAACACGCTGACACCGTACTCGGCGGGGAAGATCTCAACGCCGGGTGCGCTGCCCAGTGCGCCGCCGCCCAGCAGACCGCCGCCGAACGTGCCGGCGCCGAAGAACTCACGGAATACGCACATGACGATCAGCACGAGAGTATAGCCGATGCCCTGGCAGATGCCGTCCACCGCGGAGGCACCCACGCCGTTCTTGGAGGCGAAGCCCTCCGCACGGCCGAGGATGATGCAGTTCACGACGATCAGGGGGATAAACACGCCCAGAGAGCTGGACAGGGCGGGAACGAACGCCTTGAGCAGCAGGTCCACGCAGGTCACGAAGCCGGCGATGACCACGATGTAGCAGGCGATACGCACTTCGTTGGGAATGATCTTGCGCAGCAGGGAGATGAAGATGTTGGAGAGGGTCAGGATAATGAGCACGGACACGCCCATGCCCAGGCCGTTGAAGAACGACGTGGTGATGGCCATGGTGGAGCACATACCCAGCACCTGCACCAGCACAGGGTTCTGTGTGATGAGGCCCTCTTTCAGTTGCTTACCGAAATTCATAAATGCAGCTCCTCCTTTCTTAGCCCAGCAGCTCGGCAACAGCCAGAGCGGCATTGGCGCCCATGTTGATGCCCTTGGTGGAGACGGTAGCGCCGGAGACGGCGATGATGTTCTTGCCCACCACCAGGGAGCCCGCGCCGCTCTCACCGATGAACTGATCCAGGACCGGCTCGCCGGCGGCGTTGGGCTCGTTGCCCACGACCTTGGTGCCGATGCCGGACGTCTCAGCGTGGCTGACCACGGAGATGCCGGTGATGGCCTTGTCGGCGTCCACGCCCACCATCATCACGATGCCGATGAACCTCACGCTCACGATTCCATCCAAGACGATGAGCATCAGCATCTTTTGGGTGTGGAACCACACGTTTGGAGTTCTGCCTATAATGCACAGATTATTGCCGGAAATATCGTAAATGCACTGTGCGCCATCGACAAAGGCAATGAAGAAGTCTATATGGAGCGTTACAAAAGTCTCTGCAACCAGATTGAACATACCGATAGCCTTATTTGTCACATGCTGTCGGCTCCCAATGCGGACCGTGCTTTCATGATTTATCATCCGGCATTATCTTACTTTGCCCGCGACTACGGTCTGCATCAGATTTCCATCGAAGAAAATGGTAAAGAGCCTTCTCCCTCCCACCTCAAGAATCTGATAGACACTTGTAAAAAGGAGAAAGTCCGTGTTATCTTCGTACAACCTGAATTTGACCGTCGCAATGCGGAGATCATTGCCAAACAGACGGGAACGAAGGTAATCCCTATCAATCCGCTTTCTTACGATTGGGAAGAAGAAATGTTGAACATTGCCAAGGAATTGGTCGTTAAGAACTAAAGACATCGTCAAGCAGTAAACAAATGGGTACGCCTCTTATTGAAATAAAGAATCTCAGTGCCGGCTATGACAGCCGCACGGTATTACGCAACGTAAACCTCACCGTTTACGACCGGGACTTTCTGGGCATCATCGGCCCTAATGGCGGCGGAAAAACAACTCTCATCAAATGTATACTCGGTCTGTTGAAACCTACTGGAGGAGAGATCTTATATAGAGTTGCAACAACTTCCGGCAATAGCTCGGCCCCTCATGATAACAGCACAGCCAACTCTCAATTCTCAACTCTCAACTCTCAACTCTCCATGGGATATCTGCCACAATACAACAGTATAGATCGTAAATTTCCCATTACAGTGGAAGAAGTAATCCTTTCCGGACTCAGCTCGCAAAAGTCACTTATTTCACGCTTCACCGCAGCACATCGGGAGAAAGCCCACCAAGTGATTGCCCGCATGGGATTGGAAGGATTGGAAGAACGTGCCATCGGCGCACTAAGCGGCGGACAATTGCAACGTGCTTTGCTGGGGCGTGCCATCATCTCCGATCCTCAACTCGTTGTCCTAGACGAACCCAGTACCTATATCGACAAGCGTTTCGAAGCCCGCCTTTACGAACTATTGGCAGAGATTAACCACGACTGCGCCATCATTCTTGTCAGCCATGATATCGGCACAGTACTGCAACAAGTGAAGTCCATCGCCTGCGTGAATGAAACACTGGATTATCATCCCGACACGGGGATAAGTGAGGAATGGTTGGAACGGAACTTCAACTGTCCGATAGAGTTATTAGGGCACGGAGCACTGCCCCATCGTATATTGGCAGAGCATAAACATGGCGACGAATGTGGATGCTGTAATTGCGAACATTAAACATCAAAGCTATAATATTTGAAACTTTTCTCTACAAAAAATCAATGTATATCTTTTAACCTATCCTAATAAATATGCCTTACCTCCACGCATTTAGCAGTTAAATCACTATATTTGCGGCCGTATATACCAAAATACAGAGCTATAACTTAAAAACATAACGAATTCTTTCCGAATGAAACAGTACAGAACCGTAAACAACCTTGTGGGTTGGATTACTTTCCTCATTGCAGCTACGGTCTATTGCATGACTATTGAACCGACTGCAAGTTTTTGGGACTGCCCGGAGTTCATCACTACCGGCTACAAACTGGAAGTAGGACACCCGCCCGGAGCACCTTTCTTCATGCTGGTAGCCAACCTGTTCTCACAATTTGCCTCCGACCCGAGCACCGTTGCCAAAATGGTAAACTATATGAGTGCACTGATGAGTGGCGCTTGTATCCTGTTCCTGTTCTGGAGCATCACGCACCTGGTGCGCAAACTTGTTGTTACAGATGAGAATAATATTACCCGCGGACAACTGATTACCATCATGGGTAGCGGTCTGGTAGGCGCGCTGGCATATACATTCAGTGACACCTTCTGGTTCAGTGCCGTCGAAGGTGAAGTTTACGCATTCTCTTCTCTTTTCACAGCCGTTGTATTCTGGCTGATACTGAAATGGGAGGATGTGGCGAACGAACCTCACAGCGACCGCTGGCTTATCCTCATCGCTTACCTGACGGGACTTAGTATCGGCGTACACTTGCTGAACTTGCTCTGCTTGCCTGCCATCGTACTGGTTTACTATTACAAGAAAGTGCCCAACGCAAATGCTAAAGGTTCATTACTGGCATTGCTCGCTTCGGGCATTCTGGTTGCCGCCGTACTTTATGGCATGGTACCGGGTATTGTAAAAGTAGGAGGCTGGTTCGAACTGTTCTTCGTGAATACACTGGGAATGTCCTTCAACAGCGGTGTAATGGTTTACATCATTGTATTGGCAGCTTCCATCATCTGGGGAGTATACGAAAGCTACACGGAAAAGAACAAGATGCGCATGTCCGTCTCCTTCGTACTGACAATTGCCTTGTTGGGTATTCCCTTCTACGGACACGGAACGAGCGCTGTTATTATAGGTATTATTGTTATCGCCTTCCTGTTCTTCTACCTCAGCCCGAAGATGCAGGCAAGTATGAAAGAGAAATATCGTGTTTCTGCGCGTACGCTCAACACCTCGCTGTTGTGTACCATGATGATTGTCATCGGATATTCTTCCTACGCCATTATCGTGATCCGCTCTACAGCCAACACCCCCATGGATCAGAACTCACCCGAAGACATCTTCACGCTGGGTGAATATCTGGGCCGTGAACAATACGGAACCCGCCCGTTATTCTACGGACAGGCATTCTCTTCCAAAGTAGCCCTCGATGTAAAAGATGGCTATTGCGAACCGCGTATCTCATACAACGGAACCAAATTTATCCGCAAGGAAAAAGCCACTCCCGATGAAAAGGACAGCTATATTGAAATCCCCGGACGTATCGAATACGAATACGCGCAGAATATGCTTTTCCCGCGTATGTACAGCAGTCAGCACGCCAGGGAATATCAAGCCTGGGTAGACATTAAGGGCGAAGACGTTCCCTATGACCAGTGCGGACAAATGGTGATGGTGAACATGCCCACACAATGGGAAAACATCAAGTTCTTCTTCACCTACCAGCTCAACTGGATGTACTGGCGCTACTTCATGTGGAACTTCACCGGACGCCAGAACGACCTGCAAGGCAGCGGAGAAATAGAACATGGTAACTGGATCACAGGCATCCCGTTCATTGACAACTTCCTGGTGGGCGACCAGAGTCTGTTGCCGCAGGAACTGCAAAACAATAAGGGACACAACGTCTTCTACTGTCTGCCTTTATTGCTCGGTATCATCGGCCTTCTATGGCAGGCATACCGCGGACAGAAGGGTATTCAACAATTCTGGGTAGTGTTCTTCCTGTTCTTCATGACGGGTATCGCCATTGTGCTCTACCTGAACCAGACACCGAGCCAACCGCGTGAACGCGACTATGCATACGCCGGATCATTCTACGCCTTTGCCATTTGGATAGGTATGGGTGTGGCAGGTATTATCCGCCTATTGCAACACTACGCCAAGATGAAGGAACTTCCGGCCGCAACACTGGCATCCGTTGTCTGCCTGTTCGTGCCCATACAGATGGCAAGCCAGACGTGGGACGACCATGACCGCAGCGACCGCTACCTGGCACGTGACTTCGGCCAGAACTATCTGATGTCTCTGCAAGAAACCGGCAATCCGATTATCTTCACCAACGGTGATAATGATACATTCCCCTTGTGGTACAATCAGGAAACAGAAGGATTCCGCACGGATGCACGTACTTGTAACCTCAGTTACTTACAGACAGATTGGTATATCGACCAGATGAAGCGTCCTGCCTACGATTCTCCGTCATTGCCCATCACTTGGGACCGTATGGATTACGTGGAAGGAACCAATGAATACATTCCTGTACAGGCCGATTACAAGAAGAGCATCGACGCCCTCTATGCCGAAGCTGAAAAGCAGGCACTGAACGGTAACCCGGAAGCTCTGGTGAATGTGAAGAAAGAGTTCGGTGAAAACCCGTACGAATTGCAGAACATCCTGAAATATTGGGTACGAAGCAAAAATGAAGATCTCAAAGTAATTCCTACGGACAGCATTGTACTGAAGGTGGATAAGGAAGCTGTACGCCGCAGCGGCATGATGATACCGGGCGACAGTATCCCCGATTACATGCACATCTCACTGAAAGGCAAACGCGCCCTTTATAAGAGCGAACTGATGATGCTTGAAATGCTGGCAGAAGCCAATTGGGAACGTCCTATCTACATGGCAGTCAGCGTAGGTACGGAAAACCACCTCGGCATGGGTAATCACTTCATACAGGAAGGCCTAACCTATCGCTTCACTCCGTTCGATACCGACAAGACAGGCGTCAAACTGGATAGCGAAAAGATGTATGACAACCTGATGAACAAGTTCAAGTTCGGTGGCATCGACAAGGAAGGTATCTATATTGATGAAAACGCCATGCGTATGTGCTATTCTCACCGACGTATCTTCTCACAACTCGTAGGTCAGTTGATACGTGAAGGCAAGAATGACAAGGCCAAGAAAGCATTGGACTACGCAGAGAAGATGATTCCTGCCTATAATGTGCCGTACGACTGGCAGAACGGTGCCGTACAAATGGCAGAAGCATACTATCAACTGGGCGAAACGGAAAAAGCCGACAGCATTATGAAGGCACTTGCCGACAAGGCTGTGGAATACCTCACTTGGTATCTGAGCCTGGATGAACAACGTTTTGCTATGTCCAGCCGTGAAATCATCGACTATCAGCTGCCTATCCTCAGTTCAGAAGTGAAGCTTATGCAGAAGTATAATTCCGAACTGGCTCCGATATATGACAGCAAGCTGAACGAATTGTATCAGATGTGCGTTGACCGTATGAAATAAGAAATAGTGATTAGCGGTTAGTGATAAGTGATTAACGGCTGTGCCGTAACATCGCACACTAACCGCTAATCACTTATCACTAACCGCTAACTACTAATAACTTATCACTAATCGTTAATCACTAATAACCGTGTTTATAGAACAGCCTCCCGAGTTTGTCCGAAAGCTATATCCCGGTGCCATTTGGCGAATGGATCCGAACGAGAAATCCGTCTACCTGACTTTTGATGATGGTCCCATCCCCGAAGTAACCCCATGGGTACTTGAACTATTGGATAAACATGACATCAAAGCCACCTTCTTCATGGTGGGAGACAATATACGCAAGCATCCCGATGTATTCCAAATGGTAGTAGATGGCGGCCACCGCATCGGAAACCATACATTCAACCATATCCGCGGATTCGAATATCTGTCCGACAATTATCTTGCCAATACGGACAAGGCGAATGAACTGATGAAAACAGATCTCTTCCGTCCACCGCACGGTCACATGCGCTGGGGACAGTATTTCACCTTGAAACGGCATTATAAGATAGTGATGTGGGATTTGGTTACGCGTGACTACAGTAAGAAATTGCGCGGTCCGCAAGTACTTGCCAATGTGATGAGATATGCACGGAACGGGTCTATTATCACTTTCCACGACTCGCTGAAGTCCTGGAATAACGGCAACCTGCAATATGCACTGCCGCGGGCATTGGATTTTCTGGAAGAGGAAGGATACGAGTTTAAATTGCTATAAGGTTTCACCACAGAATAACACAGAGTCCCACTGAGTTCATTTCAAATTGATTGAACTCAGTGGGACTCTACTATTTCAAGACGAGATTTATTTAATTGTCACCGTCAACGGATTACGTACCTTCTGAGCATAGTTTGCCATGTATTCATTCCATGCTTCCGGAGTTTTGATGTCAGCCTTGTCCCAGGCAGCACCCCAGTAGTAAACATACTCTGAACCCGGTTCATAATCGCTGATAGCCAATACATGGCCATCGGCACCACCACGCAGTTCATTCTTTTCCTTTTCAGGGAAGAGCAACGATTTTGCCTCTTTCACTGTAGTCGGGAAAGCAGCACCTACAAATATCTTACCGTTATTATTATTCACATTGTCCGTAGGGTCCACATAAGTGATATAGCCGGCAGCAGCATCAGCAACAACAGCACCATCCGGTTCGTGCAACACGATACCTGTAGCCACGGGAGTAGTCTCTTTCAGGTTATCAAAAGAAACCGCAGTCTTATTCAAGTGAGAGCCTGCATCCAGCGTGATAACACGTGTTTCAATCACTGTTGAGTCGCCCTTGATAGTCAGCGGATTGTAAACCAGCTTCACAGTGAAACGCAACGGACCGTTATCCAGAATATCCTGTGTAGCGTAGCAATACGGATAAACGATTTCACCGTCGGGCATCAAAGCAGCAGTACCGCCACCCAGCGTAGGACCTACTTTATAGCAGTCCAGACCGTTTCCGTGGTCTACGTGATAAGATACTGATTGATACAATTCCTGTGCAGCTTTCGGATCAGTTTTCTTCAATTCAGCGATCTTTGCTTTAGTCTCCGGATTCAGCTCACCTGCATAACGGGCTTCTACAACCGGTTCGGTGGTATTGTACTTCGTCCAAACATCATAACCGAAAGCACGTTCGCCAGTCTTTTGCAAAGCAGGACCATACGCACGGAAAGCAACCAGATCATTTTCCCAGGCTACATCATCCACACGTTCAGGATAATATCTTCCGCAAGCCTTTACTGCAAAAGCTTCAGGCGTGCCTGCCTGAATGGTATAAACAGCCGTACCGTTAGCAGCTACGCTTGCAGGGAAAATCACTTTTTCATCATAAGTAATCTGATAGGGGACTTGTTGTCCGTCAGCATTCAGAACCACAATCTGTGCTGTGTCAGCCAGTTTCAGTTGGTTGGCGATGTCGCTCATAGCTACCTCAACCATTTCATTGGAACGCTCCATTGCCAAAGGATTGCTTACCGTTACGGTAACTACATCCTTAGTGTTGGTGCAGGCAAAACATACGAATGCTGTTGCCAGTAAAAGGAATAACTTTTTCATATTGCTTAATCAATTGATAATTGAAAAACGGATAATGGATTATGAAGATATAGAAAATGGGAAAAATGGATAACTGACAGCATCAATTATCCATTTCCCATTATTTATTCATATACTTATTTAGGCTGTTTGCCAATGTAAGCCAGGATACCACCGTCAACGTAGAGTACGTGACCGTTTACGAAATCAGAAGCGTCGGAAGCCAGGAATACGGCAGGACCCATCAAATCTTCAGGAGTACCCCAACGTGCAGCCGGAGTCTTAGCAACGATAAATGCATCGAACGGATGACGTGAACCGTCAGCTTGCGGTTCGCGAAGCGGTGCAGTCTGCGGAGTAGCGATGTAACCCGGGCCGATACCATTACACTGGATGTTGTATTCACCGTACTCGGAAGCGATGTTACGAGTCAGCATCTTCAATCCACCCTTGGCAGCAGCATAAGCAGACACGGTCTCACGACCCAATTCACTCATCATAGAGCAGATGTTGATAATCTTGCCGTGACCTTTCTTTATCATAGAAGGGATAACAGCCTTGGATACGATAAACGGAGCGTTCAAGTCTACGTCGATCACCTGACGGAATTCAGCAGCAGACATTTCGTGCATCGGAATACGCTTGATGATACCTGCATTGTTTACCAGAATATCGATCACGCCCACTTCTTTCTCAATCTGGGCAACCATAGCGTTCACCTGCTCTTCATTTGTCACGTCGCATACATAACCTTTAGCATCGATGCCTTCAGCTTTGTAAGCAGCCAGACCTTTGTCCACTAATTCTTGTTTGATGTCGTTGAACACGATTTTTGCACCGGCTTGTGCATAGGCAGTTGCCAGAGCGAAGCCAATTCCGTAAGAAGCACCGGTTACAAGTGCTACTTTGCCTTCTAATGAAAAGTTTACCATAATTTATTTACTTAGGTTTATTAATAACTTGTTTCTAATTACGATTCAAAGTCTCGGTTTACTCAATTTATTACTTCAGGTCGGTAATCAAAGAGAAGTCCTGATCTCCATAGTCCAGGTTTTCACCACCCATACCCCAGATAAAGGTATAGTTATGAGTAGCGGCAGCAGAATGGATAGACCATTCGGGAGACAATACAGCCTGGTCACCCTTCATCCATACGTGGCGGGTTTCGTCAACTTCGCCCATGAAGTGGCAAACTGCATGTTCTTCGGGTACTTCAAAATAGAAATAAGCTTCCATACGGCGGCTATGGACGTGTGCCGGCATTGTGTTCCACACACTTCCCGAAGCCAGTTCCGTCATACCCATTTGTAACTGACAGGTAGGCAATACCTGATTCACCAGCATTTTATTGATATTACGGTGGTTAGAACCTTCCAACGATCCCATTTCTGCAACCACAGCATCTTTCTTCGTCACTTTCTTATCGGGATAGTTGCGATGAGCAGTCAGTGAGTTGAAGTAGAACTTGGCGGGATTCTTTTCATCCTTGCTTTCGAAAGTTACTTCACGATCGCCCGAACCCAGATAAAGAGCTTCCTTATAATCCAATTCGAATACAGCGTTGCCGGCTTTTACCACACCGGGACCGCCTACATTAAAGATACCCATTTCGCGGCGGGTCAGGAAGAAAGGAGCCTTCAACGGATCAATAGCTTCCAGTTTCAACACTTCGCCCACGGGCATTGCACCACCTACAACCATACGGTCGTACATGGAATATACCATATTTACTTCGTTAGCAGAGAAGACTTTTTCGATAAGAAAATCACGACGGATACGCTTGGTATCATAACTTTTTGCGTCTTCGGGATGCGCTGCATAGCGAATTTCATAGTTCGTTTTCATAATTCTATTACGTTTTAAAGTTGATAATAATCGGTTATTGGCATACTTCGTTTACGTACACGATGCAAATGTAGCAAAAGAAAACGGAGAAACATTGTGTTTTTGTACCAATTATATAGTAATATTGTTCAAATGGAAGAAAATGGAAGTTCTTTAACAGAAAATAATACAAAAAAAGATCTATCAGGATGATTATATTAAAAAGAAAGCCTTGAAAGATTTCTCTTCCAAGGCTTTCTTTTAGTTGGACTACCAAGATTCGAACTTGGACAAACAGAACCAAAACCTGTTGTGCTAC
>ERZ1026964.575-NODE-575-length-10696-cov-4.143971_pt1 | contig 10696 bp, 9 predicted proteins | sample MGYA00519565_ERZ1026964 | MGnify/ENA primary metagenome ERZ1026964 (study PRJEB26926, sample SAMN06164476) | human gut metagenome | biome: ENVO:00009003; feature: ENVO:2100002; material: ENVO:00002003 | host: Homo sapiens | place: USA | collected 2012 ...
ACGAGATGCTCAGGAGTCTCGTGGGCTCGGAGATGTGTATAAGAGACAGCTGTTGGAAAGCTCGGACTTCCACGGAAACGAGAATAGCCTTTCCTTTATAGCGCTCCGCCCCTTGGCGAGCATCGGTATCAACAACGGGGAATGCACGGCTACCTTCCCGGACGAGACCCGTGAGGTTACCCCGCTCACCGAAGACTATAACGTACCCGAGGCGATGAACGCTTTTCTCGGCCGCTTCAAGGTGGAGGGAGCGGACAAGAAGGTCTGCGGATTATTCGGCTACACGGCTTTCGATGCCGTCCGTTATTTCGAGAACATCCCGGTCATGGAAGTTCATCACGAGGAGAACGACGCCCCCGATATGCTATACATATTATATAAGTATGTCATTGTTTTCAATCATTTCAAAAATGAATTGACACTCGTTGAAATGTTGTCCGAAGGAGAAGAAAGCGGCTTACCGGAACTGGAAGCAGCCATCGAAAACCGGAATTATGCATCGTATAATTTTTCCATAACCGGTCCCGTGAGAAGTCCCATTACAGATGAACAACACAAAGCAAACGTCCGTAAAGGGATTGCACACTGCCTTCGGGGAGATGTGTTCCAGATCGTACTGTCCCGAAGATTCATCCAGCCTTATGCCGGAGACGACTTCAAAGTATACCGCGCACTACGCAGCATCAACCCTTCTCCATATTTGTTTTACTTTGACTTCGGCGGTTACCGGATTTTCGGCTCTTCACCCGAAACACATTGTCGCATTGAAGGAACTCATGCCTACATAGATCCCATTGCCGGCACCACCAAACGCACCGGTAACCCGGAACAAGATGCCGTAAATGCACGACACCTGCACGACGACCCCAAAGAAAACGCAGAACATGTGATGTTAGTGGATCTTGCCCGTAACGACCTCAGCCGCAACTGCCATGACGTAAAAGTGGATTTCTACAAGGAAATGCAATATTACAGCCATGTCATTCACCTTGTGAGCCGCGTCAGTGGCACGCTGAACAATGATGCAGACCCTATTAAGACGTTCATTGACACTTTCCCCGCCGGAACACTGAGTGGTGCGCCGAAAGTCCGCGCCATGCAGCTCATCAGTGAACTGGAAACACACAACCGCGGTGCATACGGGGGCTGCATCGGCTTCATCGGCCTGAACGGAAGTCTGAATCAGGCAATCACCATCCGCACTTTCGTCAGTCGTAATGGAGTGCTATGGTTTCAGGCAGGCGGCGGCATTGTGGCCCAAAGCAATGATGAATACGAACTCCAAGAAGTGAACAACAAGTTAGGAGCATTGAAGAAGGCAATCATTATGGCAGAAAAAATGTAAAGAATTTCAAAATAATAAATAACCCCATGGTAGTAATCATAGACAATTATGACTCTTTCACCTACAACCTTGCACATCTGGTGAAAGAACTCGGCGCAAAGGTAGATGTGCTACGCAATGACCAATTCAAAATAGAAGAGCTGGAACAGTACGATAAAATCATTCTTTCTCCCGGCCCCGGCGTACCCGAAGAAGCCGGACTATTGCTGGATGTAATACGCACCTATTCCGGCAAGAAACCCATATTGGGCGTCTGTCTGGGCGAACAAGCTATCGGGCAGGTCTTTGGCGGACGGTTAGTCAACCTCAGCAAAGTGTTTCATGGCGTACAAACCGACATACAACTGACAGAGCCGGATTATATTTTCCGGGGACTGCCCGCAAGAATTCCCGTAGGACGCTATCACTCCTGGGTAGTAGATACGGAAAACTTTCCTGAAACGCTTGCCATTACCGCCGTCAGTCCCGAAGGGCAGATTATGGCATTGAAACATCGAGAATATGACGTCCGCGGTATTCAGTTTCATCCGGAATCCGTACTGACCCCCGACGGAAAACAAATAATGGCAAACTGGTTACAAGGTGATGAAAACATTACATCTCACAAAAGTAAATGACACATCCTATGAAAGCAATATTGACCCGTCTCTTCAACCATGAAGAGCTCACCACAGAGGAAGCCAGACAACTCCTCCTCAACATCAGCCGGGGAATATATCCCGAAGCTCAAGTTGCAGCATTACTTACTGTTTTTCAAATGCGTAGCATTACAGTAGACGAGCTGGCAGGCTTTCGCGAAGCGCTTATGGAAACACGAATCCATATAAACTTCGCACCTTATCGTCCCATTGACATCGTAGGTACCGGCGGAGACGGAAAGAACACGTTCAACATCTCCACCTGCGCCTGTTTCATTGTAGCCGGAGCAGGTTATAAAGTAGCCAAACATGGCAATTACGGCGCTACTTCCGTCAGTGGAGCAAGCAACGTAATAGAGCAACATGGAATCCGCTTCACCAACAACCCCGACACGTTGAAACGAAGTATGGAAGAATGTAACATCGCCTATCTGCACGCACAACTGTTCAATCCGGCAATGAAACTTGTGGCTCCTGTGCGCAAAGCACTGGGAGTACGCACACTGTTCAACCTGCTGGGGCCTTTGGTGAATCCATGCGAGCCCGCGTATCAATTGCTGGGCGTAGCAGATCTCTCACAAATGCGTCTTTACACGAATGTTTTCTATAAACTCGGCATCGACTTTGCCGTTGTAAACAGTCTGGACAACTACGATGAAATCTCACTGACCGATGAATTCAAAGTGATGACACGCAATTATGAGCGCATCTACCGTCCGCAAGCCCTCGGTTTCAGTGCAGTACGTCCCGAAGAACTGTCCGGAGGCATTTGCAAGGAAGACGCAGCACGCATCTTCGACAATGTCCTGAACAATCGTGCAGAAGCCGCCCAGACACAATGCGTCATTGTCAATGCGGCCTTTGCCATTCAGGTAATAGAGCCGGAAAAAGAGATTGAAGAATGTATTGCCATTGCCCGCGAATCACTGGAAAGCGGACGTGCACTGAAAACGTTGAAAAAGTTTATAGAGATCAATCACTAAAATACTGAAAATCAAATTCAATAATGCCATGGATATTTTATCTGAAATCATCGCCCACAAACGAACAGAAGTAGAGTTGCAGAAACAATCCGTTTCACCGGAACAACTACGCGAGCAAGTGCAGAAACTCATGGAAAGTTCCTCAGCCCCCCGCCATAGTATGAGACAGGCCCTTGCGTCCTCGCCTACGGGAATCATTGCCGAGTTCAAGCGCCGTTCCCCCTCGAAAGGCTGGATATATGAGACCGCCAAAGCCGAAGAAATACCCGCAGCATACGAAACCGCCGGTGCCTCCGCACTCTCTATCCTTACGGATGAAAAATTCTTTGGCGGCTCGCTGCGAGACATCAGCACAGCGCGTCCGCTGGTCGACATCCCAATTCTGCGAAAAGACTTCATTATCGACGAATACCAGCTGTTGCAAGCACGTATCGTTGGTGCGGATGCCGTACTACTGATTGCCGCCTGCCTGACGCAAAAAGAATGTACCACCCTCACCACTCAAGCCCACGCCCTGGGGTTGGAAGTATTACTCGAAATTCACAATCCCTCCGAGCTGCCTTATATAAACAAAGAAGTGGATATGTTAGGCGTAAACAACCGCAATCTCGGCACATTTGTCACCGACGTAAAAAACTCTTTCCGCATAGCCCGACAGCTTCAACAAGCAATAGGATCAAAGAAAGGCGCTTCCGATGTCCGTAATATGCCCATACTCGTTTCGGAAAGCGGCATCTCGCATCCCGAAACAATTCGCAGTCTGCGTGCTGCCGGTTTCCGCGGCTTTCTCATCGGAGAGGCTTTTATGAAAACCGACCGCCCCGGAGATACACTGAAAGATTTCATCTCTCCCATCATTTCTCAAAAGTAAATTACCAACCACAAATCATTCAAGAATATGACTCCTCTTAGTATCAAAGTATGCGGTATGACCGAAGCGGAAAACATCCGCGAAGTAGAACAACTGGGTGTAGATATGATAGGCTTCATCTTCTACCCCAAGTCCCCCCGCTGCCTATGCGAATTGCCCGATTACCTGCCTGTCCACGCAAAGCGTGTCGGCGTTTTTGTCAATGAAAACAAAGAAAATATCCTGATGTATGCCGACCGCTTCGCATTGGATTACATACAGCTTCATGGTGACGAATCTCCCGAGTACTGTCGATCACTATGCAACAACGGCCTGCATCTCATCAAGGCATTCTCCATTTCACACCCAAAAGATTTAATGTGCACCTCAGCCTACAAAGGATTATGCGATTATTATCTGTTCGACACCAAGACCCCGCAATATGGCGGTTCCGGCAACCAGTTCGACTGGAACCTGCTGTATCGCTATGGAGGAATGACCCCTTTTCTGCTCAGCGGAGGAATCAACCCGTACAGCACCAAAGCAATCAAAGAGTTTCATCATCCCAAACTGGCCGGCATCGACATCAATAGCCGTTTTGAAACTGTACCGGGACAAAAAGATGTGGAGCGCATCAAAAACTTCCTTCAAGAGATAAGAAACGGTGAAACCGCCAACAAATAACATAACCCATAATAATAAACCTATTAACAACGAACTCAATATGAACCGAATCAACCTACTCTTTCAAAACAATCCCGGCAACCTGCTATCTATCTACTTCTGTGCCGGTTGCCCCACGCTTGAGGGTACAGCCGATGTTATCCGCACCCTCGAAAAAAATGGAGTGAACATGATAGAAATCGGTATTCCTTTCAGCGATCCAATGGCCGATGGCATCGTCATCCAAGATGCTGCCACCTGTGCCCTGCGCAACGGCATGTCCCTCCGTCTCCTTTTCGAACAATTACAGGATATTCGTCGTGATGTCCGCATCCCGTTGCTCTTAATGGGCTATCTCAACCCCATCATGCATTTCGGCTTTGAGGCATTCTGCCGGAAATGTGCGGAATGTGGCATTGACGGTGTAATCATACCCGATCTGCCTTTCAGGGATTACGAAAAAAACTATAAGACGATTGCACTGAAATATGACCTACGCGTCATCATGCTCATTACCCCCGAAACCGACGAAAAGCGTATCCGCGAAATAGATGCCCACACCGACGGTTTCATTTATATGGTATCATCAGCAGCTACCACCGGCGCACAAAAGGATTTCGACAACCGAAAACAGGCTTATTTCAAAAAAATTCAAGACATGAATCTGCACAACCCACGCATGGTAGGTTTCGGTATTAGCAACAAACAGACTTTCGATGCTGCCTGCTCCCATGCTTCCGGAGCTATCATAGGAAGCCGTTTCGTAACTCTGCTCAATAAATACAAAGGAGATGCACAGCAAGCCATTACGCACTTGAAAGAAGATTTGTAATGAAAAGGGAGCAAGGAAAGCGAAGATAAACAGAGCCTCGGCATAAAAAATGAATAAATTCATTTCATTCTACTCTCGGTTTGTATTATCTTTGTGCCCGAAAAAGAAGTAAAACGCGATATTTATGAAAGCAGATTATCCCTCCATTCTCTTAATTTACACAGGCGGAACTATCGGAATGATAGAAAATCCCGAAACCGGTGCTCTCGAAAACTTCAATTTCGACCACCTGCTCAAACACGTTCCCGAACTGAAGCGTTTCAATTACCGCATCTCCTCCTATCAGTTCGATCCTCCTATTGACTCCTCCGATATGGAACCTTCCTTATGGGCAAAGATTGTTGAAATCATAAACAGCAATTACACCAACTTCGACGGTTTTGTTATTCTACATGGCACCGATACAATGTCTTATACGGCATCGGCACTCAGTTTCATGCTTGAGAACCTCGCGAAGCCGGTCATCCTTACCGGTTCGCAACTCCCTATCGGAACATTGCGTACAGACGGAAAAGAAAACTTGATTACTTCTATTGAAATAGCTGCCGCCAAACATCCGGACGGCACCGCTGTTGTCCCCGAAGTGTGCATCTTCTTTGAAAACGAACTGATGCGAGGCAACCGGACTACCAAAATTAATGCTGAAAATTTCAATGCTTTCCGGTCTTTCAACTATCCCGCCTTGGCAAAAGCAGGAATCCATATCCGTTACAACGAACATATCATCCGCCGTCCCGATCCCACACGACCGATGAAACCGCATTATCTCTTCGATACCAATGTCGTGGTGCTTACACTGTTTCCCGGCATTCAGGAAAGCATCATTAATTCCGTACTTCATGTACCGGGATTGAAAGCAGTAGTTCTCAAGACATTCGGTTCCGGGAATGCTCCCCAAAAAGAATGGTTCGTCCGGCAGTTAAAGGACGCGACCGAGCGTGGCATCATCATTGTCAACATCACTCAATGCCAAAGTGGAGGCGTAGAGATGGGCCGCTACGAAACCGGGCTGCATCTTCTTCAAGCCGGAGTCATCAGCGGTTATGACAGTACGCCCGAATGTGCCGTTACAAAGCTAATGTTCCTTCTGGGGCATGGACTTAGCCAAACAGAAATTCGTCACCGGATGAATTCGGATTTAGCAGGGGAAATTACAAAAGAGTAATTTCCTCTTTTTTCTCAAAGCCTTTCTCTCCTCTAAGCTGAGCACAATCTACAAGTTTATAAGATCACTTAACCGCTGGATCTTACAAATTCATCTCCTCTATTATTAAAAAATACAATATATATAGCTAAGATATTCAAATAATATAGTATTTTTGCAGCGTAAATAATCAGAAGTTGATTATTTTATCCAAGAGCAAACAAAGCAGTAATAACGTTGATAGATTAGCTTATGAAATTATTCAACCGTTTTTCAGTAATGGCAGCCATTGTCAGCACTTTGGTGCTTGCCGGTTGCACAGACGATGTGTACGATCCCGAAAGAGGAATTCAGACAGTGCCGAAAGAAAATCCGTTAGGAGAAGACTTTTCCGCTCCCGACAGCTTCGACTGGTCCATGATCAATGCCATAAACTTGAACGTTGAAGTAAAAGATGAGTTTAACGGTCGGTATAAGTATCTTATAGAAGTCTTTACCGATAATCCGATATCCAACGCCGGCGTCACTCCTATCGCAGCGGGTACTGCCAACAAGAACAAAAGCTACAATACAGAAATCAGTATCTCCAAAGCAACCACAAGATTGTTTATCCGCCAGACAGATCCCAAACAGCGTAAAGAAGTATACGAATATACAATTCCCGAAAACGGAGGAACAATGAACTGTAAACTATTTTACATTTCCACCGGCACAAGGGCGGCAAGCGGAGTTACGAGTAGCTCCAACTCTGCATTCGAAGCAGCCCGGCAAGCGGGAATAACGGAAATTGAGGATAAGGAATATAAGGAATCGGAGGTAATACCGTCTGTTCCAGCCACATCAGACAAGTTTAACGACAACAGCTCCGGAGTGCTCTCCAACGGAGCCAAGTATATTATAGGCAGAGGGGAAACCGAAAGGCAGACTATAAAAACCAACAATAATGACCGGGCAACCGTATTTGTACAAGGTGTTTGGGAGTTAAACGACAATCTAAATTCAAACCTTGACATATATGTAATGAACGGCGGTAAAATCATCGCAAGCAACCTTACTATCGGCAATAACAACACCCTCACCATACAAAACGGCGGTAATCTTGAATGTGTCTCCCTGAATTTAGGATGCCCCACCAAGAATTTCGGCACAATCACAGCCAGCAAGGATTTGACAATGAACCTGGGAGGTCATCCCGAACTGTTCAATGAGGGAGTTATTGACGTCAAGGGTGAAGTCCGCATCAACGGAAGCAACGTCATCAACCATCATATATTCAGTGCTAAAACAGTCAAGGTCACAAGCGTCCAGTTGTTGAACAAAGCTAATTTGAACAGTGCCACAAATATCAACATCAATGGTAGCCGGATATTCAACTATGGTTATATCAAATTCGATGAAAATGATAGTGAAATAAAAACCGACAATTCCACAGCAACAGTCATCATAAACCATGATAAAGCCAAAATCACCGGTCACGAAATAGAAGGACACCTGTCTGTTTATAATGACGGCATCATTGAAGTATCCGAATTTACAAGTTCATCTTTATACAACAGTTGTACGGTCATCGTAAAAGAAGAATTCAAATTCCAGAACATGACTTTGAACAAAGGCTCCATTACTGCCGGCCGCGCCAATGAGTCTGATACAGAATGGCTGCCGGTCCCCGAAATAGAAACTCATGCAAATGCCAAGCTCACGTTGATAGACGGTTCCATGATTAAGGCTAAAGAATTTGATGTGGAAAGCGGCAACGTCATCTTCCAGGCTATAAATATCACCAACGATAACAAATCCATGATTAAGGTCGAAGAAATAGAATTTGAGAACCCCACCAACACAGAGCTATTAGGCCGAAATCTTGTTATCGAGGGAAAAATAAAAGGTCCTGACAAGCACCATCCGTTTAAAAAGAACGAAAGCATCAACACTGGTTTCGACGAATCCAAATACACCATTGAGACCTGTGGCGGACTCTATGATGAAGGCAACAAAGGCGAAGAAGAAAAAGATCCTGACTTTCCCATAGAAATCGGGGACAGCGATACGTATACCTTTACATTCGAAGACAACTGGCCGGTATACGGTGACTTCGACATGAACGACCTCGTTATCGTAATGTCCAGAAAGGAATTGAAAGTAAACGAAGACGGTATAGTCGAGCGCCTCAGAATAACCCTTGACCTACGGGCAGTAGGTGCAGCCAAAACATTGGGAGCCGGCATACGTTTCATCAAACTTCCCCAAAACATACGCCCCGATAAATTCACCGTCAGCGGCAAAAACGTGTCATTCGAGGATGGACAAAGCTTGCCTACTTATATCCTCTTCAATGATGCACACACAGCACTATGGGGCAGTAAGTACACTGATGCAAGTAAATTCATCAACACCGTTGCCGACGGTCCGTTCAAAAAAGACACGAAGGAATATAGCATCATCATGGAACTTCCTGCCTCCGCCAACGTGAAACCAGAAGATTTGAACATCAACCACATCGACATTTTCGCTATCACAGCTCCCACCACTGTCAAAAGAGAGCGTACGGAAGTGCATGTAGCAGGCTTTGCACCGACCGACCTGGCCACTACCTATTACCTCAATAGCGGCAATGACAATTCATCCGTTGCCGAAAACAGATACTATCTCAGCAAAGAGAACCTTGCCTGGGCAGTTGTAATCCCCCAAGAATTTGCATGGCCGACAGAACACCAAAAAATAACAACAGTGTACGACAAGTTCAAATCATGGGTCACTACCGGCGGACAGCAAGATAACGATTGGTATAAATCGCATAGCCAAGATGTATATCCCATTGAGAACCTGACTCAGCTCAACAAATATTAACCCCGGGCCAACTATATGTGGTAAACCGGAAAAACATGAGAAAACGTCTGTTTATGCGTTTTCTCATGTTTTTCCCCCATGTTATTATTAAAGTAAGTTAACAGTTATTCATTCTCATTAGTAATTGGATAAAATCAATAAAAAATAATAGTTATTTTTGTTACTTACATAAGAGAACAAACAAAACAGCAGAGTAAGAACAAATAGAACAATGAAAAAAATATTATTAGTTGACGATAAAGTCACTATCGGCCGCGTGCTCAAAATTTATTTGGGAACAGAATACGATCTGGAATATTTTGAGGATCCGCTCAAGGCCCTTGAATGGCTCAATGAAGGCAATCTTCCCGACCTTATCATTTCCGACATCCGCATGCCGCATATGCGTGGTAATGAATTTCTCTACTATCTGAAAGGTAACGAGTTACTGAAGCACATTCCGGTAGTGATGCTCTCCAGTGAAGAAAGCACCACCGAGCGCATTCATTTGCTTGAAGCCGGAGCCGCAGACTATATTCTCAAGCCATTCAATCCTTTGGAGCTGAGAGCCCGCATCAAGAAATACATCTAAAAAGAGCTGTAAGAGGAACATGTTATATTATATTTACATAGGAAATAACAAAACAGCAATCGATCATCTGAACACGATTACAGACGGTATGTTCGTGTCTGTTTCCAGTGTCAATAAAGCGGTCAAAATCATAAACGGCATCCGCGAAAGATATAACACATCTATCCTTTACGAGCAAACCAATACTGAAAAGGACTGCATCGACATCTCCTATCTTCACAAAAAGTTTCCACGCGTATACATTATCCTCATTACCGGAAAGTTACAAACAGAACACCGCAAAGCCTATCTGCAGGCTGGCGTCAGCAACACCCTGCCATTACAGGCAGATAAAGAAAGCATCCAAAGAATGAGCCAATTCCTGCAAATACGCCAACAGCATAAAATGCAGGAATTCAGTGAGACTCGCCGAAAGGCGCTCAACACTTTTCACCTTCCTTTATGGAAGCGCACATTCGACGTTCTGTTTTCCCTAAGCGCACTTGTTATACTCTCCCCTCTGCTCATCGGTACAGCTATTGCCATCCGTCTTGAAAGCAAAGGTAAGGTAATCTACAAGTCACAACGGGTGGGCAGCAATTACCGCTTTGTGCTCAGCTTCAACTCGGCCCTCATCCTTTTGGGGGCTCTGGGCATCCTGCCCCCTGCCACCAGCGCCATGCTGCATAACCTTTCCACCCTTGGCATCAGCCTGCGCAGCATGACAGACCTGTTGGAGCAGAAGCCTTCCCTGTGAAAATAGTACACCGGAGCGTCCGCAGATGCTCCGGCGTACCGAAATGATAGATCTCCCAGCCAAAAGGAGGCTGCTGCACAAATACTG
>ERZ1026964.576-NODE-576-length-10694-cov-2.871041_pt1 | contig 10694 bp, 9 predicted proteins | sample MGYA00519565_ERZ1026964 | MGnify/ENA primary metagenome ERZ1026964 (study PRJEB26926, sample SAMN06164476) | human gut metagenome | biome: ENVO:00009003; feature: ENVO:2100002; material: ENVO:00002003 | host: Homo sapiens | place: USA | collected 2012 ...
GTCATTATCCTACCAGGACACATTCACGGAATCTCCCAGCACGAAGGCTATTCAATGGAATATGAGAATATTCTTTTCTCCGTTGACATGTTCAGATCCAGAAATCACGACTCACTGGACAGCGAGTTTTTCCTGCCTCTGCTGGCGGGCGACGTGGATATCAAGAGTATTTATGACAGGGACGATCCATTATATCCGTCTCTTTCCGCGTGTCTTAACAGGGTAGACAAGCTCTGCTCAGAGACGCCAAAGGGATACCACCTTGCACTTAAGGGATGCTATTTTGAATTCTTCTACATTCTCTATGCCAACTCCACCGCAAGGGATGAGGCAGACAGAAAGAACCGAGCCAGAGATCTGGAGAGAACAAAACTCATCCTCTCCTACATAGACGAAAATTACAAAGAGGCCATATCCATAACGGATATAGCCTCCTACTGTGGATTCTCTGAATCCCATTTTATGCGATTTTTCAAGAACACCATGGGGGTGTCATTTGTATCATATCTGAACGACTTCAGGCTGAATGTTGCCGCAAGACTTCTCTCCTCCAATGACGAGAGCATACTCTCCGTCGCGGAGAACTGCGGCTTCTTCAACCTGTCCTACTTCAACAGGATGTTTAAGAAGAAATACGGCGTGACTCCAGGTAAATACAGGGATAATCATAACCTGTAAGCGGCCACTCATTGCCTACTACGCATCAGATCTTGAATACGAGTTCTTCATCTGATTGCTGAGTTCATAGAGGACCCTGCCAAGGGTTGCATTTGCCTCACGTCTCACCATGTCTGTGGTCTCCTGGTTGGCCTGCTGGCGGAGTTTCTCGCCCAATGGCTGTTCATTCATAATATCATCATATCTGTATATTATCTCATGTGCCTTGGACATGACTTTCTCCTCGTACCTTTCGATATGGAACACCGACTTCGCATAAGATGCGTCCGCCATCGCTGCGATCATACGGCTGGTCCAGTAGAAGTTGTCCGTGGAAATATCCGCCCCTGTATTTGCCAGATACTCAGGAGTCGTGTCTACATTTGCATAGAAAGGAACCATGACATTGAATGCATTCGATGCAAATGCTATCCACTGTACAGCGCAGATCTCCTCTCCAACATATGGTCTCATCTGGATCGCCGACATGAAATCCGTCCTGTTCACACCTATCGATCTATATGCCCCGCGCATCTTATTGTCGCCGTAATTGCCGTACGGATCATACGGAGTTCCCTGATAATGCGAGGAAAGCACATACTTCACATCCTCCGGGGTCAGCTTCCGCTCCGGCACCATGCACCAGGGCAGGTCGTCCGAGCGGGGGCCGTAGTCAGCGGCAGGGCCGTCCCAGACCCAGGTGTTGGGGTTGAGGTGGCGGAGCATGAACCATGCGCGGGGGGTGTTGTAAACGTGGTCGGCGTCGTCGTGGCTGCCGAAGGCGTCACGCGGGTTCAGACGGCCATCCAGCGAGAGGTCGAGGTGATTGTCCCGGATGAACTCCCTCAGGTCGGCAGAGCAGAGATGATTCTCCTGTGCGCCGAAAGCGTCGTCGAGGTCGAAAGCGTCGATGCCCAGCTGGTTCGGCATAACCACATAGGAGTCATCCGGCACACGGCGGGCCATCCAGTGATGGCCGCCAATGGTCTCCAGCCACCAGATCTCGTCCACATCCTGGAAAGCGATGCCGTTCATCTCATAGGTACCGTACTCTTCCAGCAGCTTGCCCAGACGGAGCACGCCCTCGCGGGCAGAATGGATGTAGGGCAGGACGAGGTAAACAATGTCCTCCTCGCCGATGCCGCCGGGGACTTCCGGCTGGCCGTCTCTGGCGGGCTGGTAGACCACCAGCGGGTCTGCGCCCAGCACGCGGGGGTTGGAGGTGATGGTCTCGGTGGCGGTCATGCCGACGTTGGCGGCGTTGACGCCCGAAGCAGCCCAGATGCCCTTGCCCTCCACGGCGTTGGGCATTGCGGTCATCCGCAGGGCATTGCCCGGCAGGGGGATCTCCACATGGGAGAGGACGGATCTGTAGACAGCCGGATGCTCCTCCGGCTGGACGACGACGAACTTTTTCGCAGTGAAGTGGCCGGAGCCGGAATCGTCGTTCCGGGCGATCATGGTAGAGCCGTCATACGAGGCTTTTTTGCCGACAAGGATGGTAGTACAAGCCATAGCTGTTATCCTCCAAAATTTTACATCTTGTATGTATAGTGCTCATTTATACAGTTTTGCAGGCGCGTTTGTTCTGCAAAACCCATTGTATCGCGTTTGGCCTCCAGGCGCAAGCCCTTACATTTCACCAATGTAGGCAAAGCGCGGCTGACGCTTGCCGTCCCGCTCCACCTCTTCGGCCCACATAGCCGCCGGGCGCACCCAGAGCCCGCCCTCGCCGTACAGAGGGCGGTAGACCACCATCTCCTCCTCGGTCTCGCTGTGGCGGGCCATCCCGAGGACCTGATACTCGTTGCCCTTGAAGTGCCGGTAGCGGCCCGGGCGGATGTCGTATTGGAACTGGTACATAAAAACTCCTTACAAAAAGCCCGGCCGCAGACTGGTCTGCGCCGGACTTTTCCACTTGCTTCACCCCTGCGGGTGGAAATATTCGTAAATGGTCTGGGCCATCTGCCGTCCGACGCCGGGGGTGTTCTCCAGCTGGTCAGGGGTAGCCTCTTTGACGGCGCTCACGCTCTTGAACTGGGTCATCAGGGCCTTGGCCGTCTTGGGGCCGACGCCCGGCACCTCGGTAAGGGTGGACGAATAGCTCTTTTTGTTCATCTGCTGCCTGCGGTACGCATTGGCAAAGCGGTGCGTCTCGTCCTGAATGGCCGTGATGAAGGTAAACGTCCCCCGGTTCATGTTGATGGCGATCTCCCGGCCCTCGCTGTCCACGATGGCGCGGGTGCGGTGGTGGTCGTCCTTCACCATGCCGTAGAGGGGTACATCGGCCAGTGCCGTCCCGGCCAGTGCGGCCTTCGCGGCGCTCACCTGCCCCCTGCCGCCGTCCATCAGGAGCAGGTCAGGCTTCTGGCCGAAGTAGTTGCTGCTCGGCTCGCCATTTGCGGCCATTTCGGAATACTTTTCGTATTCAGCCGCACGGCGGGAGACGGTCTCCGCCAGCGAGGCGTAGTCATCGGTCCCGGCAACGGTCTTCATCTTGAACTTCCGGTAGCCCGCCTTGTAGGGTTTGCCGTCCCGGAACGTCACCATGCCGCAGACGCTGGTGCCGTCGCCCCAGTTGGAAATATCGTAGCTCTCGATGGTGCGGGGGGGCTTGGGCAGGCCCAGCACCTGCGCCAGCTCATCCAGAAGCTTTTCCTCCCGGGCATAGCGGCCGCTCTCGCGGGCCAGCCGCTCGACGGCGTTGGTGTGGGCCATCTCGACGAGGTGCGCCTTATCGCCCCGCTGAGGGACATAGAGCTGCACCTCGCTGCCCCGCTTCTCGTTGAGGGCCTGCTGCAAGGCGTCCACATCCGGCGGCAGCTCGTCCACGGCGATGACCTTCGGGATCTGCTCATCGTCAAGGTAGTACCGGGGCAGGAACTCCTCCCGCACCGCCGGGATGTCGGCGGTATCGTGGAACAGAAACTCCCGTTTGTCGGTCAGCCGCCCCTCCCGGAAGCGGAGGACAGCCGCGCAGACGCTGCCGGGCGTACCCGCCAGCGCTACCACGTCCATCTCCACGTCGGGGTCAACCACGACCTTCTGCCCTGCCGTCACCTTGGTAATGGCGGCGATCTGGTCGCGGATGAGGGCCGCTGTCTCAAATTCCAGCCGGTCAGAGGCTTCCAGCATCCGCTCGTTGAGGGTTTTCAGAATATCCTTTTTGCCGTAGCGGATGAGGTGGACGGCGCTTTTGACGGCCTCGTTGTAGTTCTCGCAGCTGATCTTGCCGCTGCATACGGCCATGCACTTGCCGATATGGGCGTTCAGGCAGGGGCGGCCCCGGCCAATTTCCTGCGGGAACCGCCGGCTGCACCGGGGCAGCAGAAAAGCATCCATCGCCGTCTCGGCCATCTGACGGGCCGCAAAGCTCGAGGTATAAGGGCCGATATACTCCGCACCGTCATCCTCTTTTTGCAGCGTGAACGACAGCCGCGGCCACTCGTCCTTTGTCACCTTGATATAGCTGTAGCCCTTGTCGTCCTTGAGCAGGATGTTGTACTTCGGGGTGTGGGCTTTTATCTGGCTTGCTTCCAGCACCAGCGCCTCGAACTCGCTTTGGCAGACGATGACGTCGAACGCGTAGGCGTGGGCAATCATCTGGCTGACCTTGTTGTCGTGAGGCACACCCTCCCGGAAATACTGGCTCACCCGGATGCGCAGACGTTTGGCCTTGCCGATATAGATGATGGTACCGCTTTTGTCCCGGATGATATAGACACCCGGCAGAAGCGGCAGCATACAGGCCTTTTTGTAAAGTTCTACCTTGGTCATCAGGTGTTATGCCGGCCTTTCTGCATCATCTCGGTCTTGGCAATATTCGACGCCGCCAGCGCCAGACCGCACACGTCGAGGGCCACGCTCCACCACTTGGGCTTCCGCTCCGAGGTGAGCAGAAGGGTGATATTGACGATGAGCGTCACCAGATAGACACCAAAAAAGCAGTACCACGGCTTGCCGGAATCACAGAACTCGCCAAACTTGAACAGTGCTTCCTTCGTCGAATCTTTCATGAGGCTGCCTCCTTTATTCTGATGCATCATACCAAAAAAGCGGCAAGGATGACCCCCGCCGCTCATACACGAAATGGAACTGAATTACTCTGCGAAGCCGGACTCCACCAGCTTGATGAGGCCATCGACAGCAGCCTGCTCGTCTGCGCCATCAGCGATGATGCGGATGGTGGTGCCGCCCACGATGCCCAGAGACAGGACGCCCAGCAGGCTCTTAGCGTTCACGCGGCGCTCTTCCTTCTCGACCCAGATGGAAGACTTGAACTCATTGGCCTTCTGAATAAAGAAGGTTGCCGGACGGGCGTGCAGACCAACCTGATTTTCAACGGTAACTTCTTTGACGTACATAGTAAAACGCTCCTATCTATTATCGTTCGGGAAATGCAATTATGTTTCGCGCCTGTTGCGTTGTGATTATTTTAGCGCAAACCGAAACCGTTGTACAGTCCCCAAACGCATTTTTGGCGGTTTTCCCAAGGATGAGGGGGGCATTTTCCACCTTTTATACAAAGACAACAAAATTATTCCCCCAGTGTTGGCGGGGTAATACAAAAGTTTTCAACATTTTTTCGACAGAGGGTCAGCACTCCGACTGTTTTTGTGCTTATCCGGCAGAGTATGACGTTTGCCGCAGACTCCGCTCAACCCTCGTACTGCATCCACAGCAGCGCGCATTTCTTTACAACAGAAGGATATTCCGCAGGGTCAAATTCCATGTCTTTTTCGCCTGTGAATTTCCATCCCATCCGACGATAGAGAGCAATGGCGCGGGCGTTGGTGTCCAGCACGCTCAGGCGGGGATGCTCATACTCTTCCAGCTTTTTGCGGGCGAAGTCCAGCATTTTCTGGCCGATGCCCTTTCCCTGGGCATTCCCAGACACAAAGAGATGCTCAATGCGGCCGGTCTTGTGGTCTACGCTCACCATGCCGTCCGGCACATCTTTCGTCGTGTGCAGGTAGCAGGCCCAGCCGCCTTTTTTCTCCGCCTTGAGCTGAGCGAGAAACTCCTCTTCTGTCAGGCTTGCACAATACTCTTCCGTCCAGTTTCCGGCACAGACGGCGCGGCGTCCCTCCGCAAACAGCTTTGCCGCAGCGGCAAACTGTTCTTCCGTCTTGACGAGGCGGACATTCTCGCCCCGCTTCCACTTGGGCAGCTCGGTGATGGGGTGGCTCTCGCACCACTGTTCATACAGCTCCGGGCGGCGCAGACGGGTGCGCTCCCGGCTCTTTTCGCCCCGCCATGCGTCGATCTTCTGGTGGTCGCCGCCCAGCAGAACGTCGGGTACAGCGCGGCCCTCCCAGACCTCGGGGCGGGTGTACTGGGGGTATTCCAGCAGGCCATCCCAGTAGCTCTCTTCCTCGTAGCCCTTCTGCTCAGCCAGAACGCCGGGCTTGAGGCGGAGGACGCTGTCGGCCACCACGAGGCTGGCCAGCTCGCCGCCGGTGAGGATATAATCGCCGATGGAGATCTCCTCGTCCGCAAAGGCATCGATCACGCGCTCATCGATGCCCTCATAGTGGCCGCAGACCAGCGTCAGGTTATCGTACTGGGCCAGCCTGCGGGCGTGCTCTTCGGTGTAACGCTGACCGCCCGCCGTCAAGAACACGATATGCGGGGCCGGGCGTCCCTGTTCCGCTACCTCTTTCTGGACGGCGCGCAGGCAGTCGGCGATGGGCTGGGCATAGAGCACCATACCGCAGCCGCCGCCATAGGGGTAGTCGTCGGTCTGCTTCTGCTTGTTGAGGGTGTAATCCCGGATCTGATGGCAGTGGGTCTCGATGTAGCCGCGCCTGGCTGCGCGGCCGATGATGCTGGCGTCCAGCACCTGCTGGCACATTTCGGGGAAAAGGGTCACGATGTCCACGCGCATTCCCATCGCTCACTCCTCCTCCCGCTCACTGTCGAAATCGTCGTCCAGCAGACCCGGGATGGGGGTGACGAGGATATAGCCTTCCGGCGGGTTGCGCTCTTTGAGAAAGGCGTCCACACCGGGGAACATATATTCCTTGCCGCTGGGGGACTTGACCGTATAGATGTCCTGTGCGCCGGGGTGGTCCACGCTGGTGACGACGCCGTACACCTTGCCGGTGTCGGCGTCCCGCACCTCGCAGCCGATGAGGTCGGCCACATACCACCGGCCCTCGGGCAGGGTGGCGTCGCTGCGGTCGAAGTAGAACACCTGACCCCGCAGAGCGCGGGCGGCGTCCATATCGTTCACGCCCTCCAGCTGGAGCAGCGCCATCTGCCCCTGCGGGCGGATGGAGGTGATATTATAGCACTTGCCGCCCTTTGCCGAAGCGTAGAGACGGCCCGTCTTTTTGAGGAAATCCACGCCGTCGCACCACAGCTCCAGCTTCATTTCGCCGCGCACACCGTGGGTGGTGACGACCTTGCCTGCTTCCAGATATTGCTGCATAAATTTGCTCCTGTTCAACCTCTCAGTCTCGCTTCGCTCGACAGCTCCCCTATCGAGGGGAGCCTCTGGCGAAGAGGAGAAGTTTTCCGCTATGCCAAGGCCTCCCCTCGGTAGGGGAGGTGGCACGCCGTCAGGCGTGACGGAGAGGTTAATATAATAATAGAGGTCTTACATATGGGCAAAGAAGCAAAAACCAACGCAATGCGCATTCTGGAGCGGGCCAAGGTGGCCTACACCGCGCATGAATATCCCCACGAAGAGGGCGTGGCCGTGGACGGCGTGACCGTCGCCGCCAGCATCGGTGAAGACCCTGCCTGCGTCTACAAGACGCTGGTGACGCAGGGGAACAGCAAGAACTACTTCGTCTTCGTCATCCCGGTGGCGGCAGAGCTGGATCTGAAAGCCGCCGCCCGCAGCGTGGGCGAAAAGAGCGTGGCGATGATACACGTCGCTGACATCAACAAAGTCACCGGCTATGTCCGGGGCGGCTGCAGCCCGGTGGGCATGAAAAAGCAGTACACCACCGTCTTCGATGAGAGCGTGCTGAGCCAGCCGAAGGTCTACGTTTCCGGCGGGCGCATCGGTACGCAGGTCTGCTGCGCTCCTGCCGACCTCATCAAGGCCGCACGGGCGACTACGGCAAAGATCATCTTCTGAAAGCCTCTCCCAAGGGGAGAACCTTTAAGAGAATATTTATTATAAAAAGATTTTCTGATAAGTCGTACTTAAAAAGAAAAACAGTGTCGAAACTGCACAAAATTTTTGAAAGTTTTTTGACAGCAGGGAACACAAGGGAAAATTTGCCCGAACGCTCTTTGCAAAGGCGTTTTTTTGCCGTATACTGTAGTCAGACGGCGGACGGAAGAGCGCATGAACTCTTTTTCAGCCGGAGAAGAACAGCGTGGACAACGAGGTTTGCGGAGGATGAGCAGAATGCGAAATGAGCTGCTGGGTACCATGTGCCGTCCCGGTACGGGAATGCATCAGGGGCTCCGTGTAACCTGCTGCGGGTCCAGTCTGTCCAGAATGAAATAAAAGGCCGTGGTGTAAGTGCATCACAGCCTTTTTTGTTTTTCGTCGCGGGAGATAGAGAAAGAGAGGTTGGATACAGATGATTCGTAAAGTGGCAGTCATTATGGGTTCGGACAGTGATTGGCCGGTGGTGAAAGGTGCCTGCGCTCAGCTCAAGGCGCTGGACATCCCCTTTGAGGCACACATCCTGTCGGCCCACCGCACCCCTGCCGAGGCAGCGGAGTTTGCAAAGAATGCCAGGGCCAACGGCTTCGGCGTCATCCTCTGCGCAGCAGGCATGGCGGCCCATCTGGCCGGTGCCTTTGCCGCCAACACCACCCTGCCGGTCATCGGCATCCCGATGAAGGGCGGCGCGATGGACGGTCTGGATGCACTGCTGGCCACCGTCCAGATGCCCAGCGGCATCCCGGTGGCCACAGTGGCCCTGAACGGCGCGAAGAACGCCGCCTGGCTGGCTGCTGAGATCCTGGCCCTCGGCGATGAGGCACTGGCTGCGAAGCTGGATGCTGAGCGCGTCGCCATGGCCCGGCAGATCGCCGCCAAGGAAGAAAAACTGCAGAAAGAGATCGAGGAACTGTAATGTCTGATTTTGCATACCCGCTTCACGAAGAGTGCGGCGTTTTCGGCATCTATGACCGTGCCGGCACCGAGGACGTGGCCGCTGCCGCATACTCGGCCCTGTACGCGCTGCAGCATCGCGGACAGGAGAGCTGCGGCATCGCCGTAAACGACGACGGCGTCATCAACGGCCACCGGGACCTCGGCCTTGTCAATGAAGTGTTCACCCCGGCGGTGCTGGGCTCGCTGGCAAAGCCCACGGCCCATATGGCCACCGGCCATGTCCGCTATGCCACCGCCGGGAGCCGGGTGCGGGCCAACGCCCAGCCCATGATCGTCCGGCATGGCCGGGGCACCATGGCCCTCTGCCACAACGGCAATCTGACCAACGCTCTGGAGCTGCGCCGCCAGCTGGAAAACGAGGGTGCCATCTTCCATGGCTCCTCCGATACCGAGGTCATCTGCTACCTCGTCACCCGCAACCGCCTGCGGATGGGCAGCATCGAGATCGCCATCAGCAAGACGATGGATGTCCTCGAGGGCGCTTACAGCCTTGTGGTCATGTCGGCCACCAAGCTCATCGCGGCCCGCGACCCCCGGGGCTACCGGCCCCTGTGCATCGGCACCCTGCCCGGCGGCGGCTATGTCTTTGCCAGCGAGAGCTGTGCATTGGATGCCGTGGGCGCGACCCTGCTGCGGGACGTGGAACCCGGCGAGATCGTCATCACCGACACCAAGACCGGTGAACTGCGCTCTATCAAAGACCACTGCGGCCGACCCGACCGCCAGATGTGCGTCTTCGAGTTCATCTATTTCGCCCGCCCCGACAGTATCATCGAGGGCAGCTCGGTGCATGAGGCCCGCAAGCAGGCAGGCCGCTTCCTGGCTCAGGAACACCCCGTGGAGGCCGATGTGGTCATCGGTGTGCCGGACTCCGGCCTCGACGCCGCCCTTGGCTACTCTCAGGAGAGCGGCATCCCCTACGGCATCGGCTTTATTAAAAATAAGTACATCGGCCGCACCTTTATCCAGGGCAGCCAGAAGCAGCGCGAGAACAGCGTCCGCATCAAGCTGAACGTCGTGACCAGCACCGTCAAGGGCAAGCGGGTCGTACTGGTGGATGACTCCATCGTGCGCGGCACCACCTCTGCCCGCATCATCAAGCTGCTGCGGGACGCCGGAGCAAAGGAAGTCCACTTCCGCGTTTCGGCACCCCCCTTCAAATATCCCTGCTACTTTGGCACCGACATCCCCGACCAGAAGCTTCTGGTCGCTACCGGCCGCACGGTGGACCAGATCAACGAGATCATTGGCGCCGACACGCTGGGCTACCTCTCCACGGAGCACGTCGTCCAGCTGGCCCAGAATGCCAACTGCGGCTTCTGCACCGCCTGCTTCACCGGCAAATACGCTGTGAAGCCGGAAGAGGTGCTTTCCACCGATATTCATGAACGCCACCTGAACGACCGTCCCAAGGACGAGAAAAAGTTAGGAGAGTAACAATGGAAAAGAGCTATTCGGAAAGCTATGCAGCCGCAGGTGTGGACATCACCGCCGGCTATCGTTCGGTCGAACTCATGAAGCAGTATGTGGCCCGCACCATGAACGAGCACTGCATCGGTGGTCTGGGCGGCTTCGGTGGCCTGTTTGAGCTGGACTGCACCGGCTACAAGCACCCCGTCCTCATCTCCGGCACCGACGGCGTCGGCACCAAGCTGAAGATCGCCATGATCATGGACAAGCACGACACCATCGGCATCGACTGCGTGGCCATGTGCGTCAACGACGTCATCTGCGCCGGTGCAAAGCCGCTGGTGTTCCTGGATTACATCGCCTGCGGCCGCAACGTGCCGGAAAAGATCGCCAACATCGTCAAGGGCGTGGCCGAGGGCTGCGTGCAGGCCGATTGCTCTCTGGTGGGCGGCGAGACCGCCGAGCACCCGGGCATGATGCCGGAGGAGGAGTACGATCTGGCCGGTTTCACCGTGGGCGTTGTGGACAAAGAAAAGATCCT
>ERZ1026964.585-NODE-585-length-10656-cov-5.241204_pt1 | contig 10656 bp, 8 predicted proteins | sample MGYA00519565_ERZ1026964 | MGnify/ENA primary metagenome ERZ1026964 (study PRJEB26926, sample SAMN06164476) | human gut metagenome | biome: ENVO:00009003; feature: ENVO:2100002; material: ENVO:00002003 | host: Homo sapiens | place: USA | collected 2012 ...
CAGACCCCCGCCATGAAAACCGCCCTTTTACCTGGTATCCCGAAACCGAGTTTTGCTATCTCTCTACCAAAGAAGGATTATTCCTGGCAGCAAAAGGAGGGTATAATGACGAAAGCCATAATCACAACGATGCCGGAACCTGCTCGGTATGGATGAATCAAACACCGATTTTAATAGATGCCGGTGTCGGCACATACACCCGCCAGACATTCAGTAATGAACGTTATAGCATCTGGACCATGCAAAGTAACTATCACAACCTTCCGATGATAAACGGCGTGCCCGAAAAATATGGAAAAAAATATAAAGCTACTGAAGTAAAAGCCGGAAAGAACAGTTTCGAAGCCAATATAGCCACTGCTTATCCCGAAGAAGCCAAAGTAAAAAAATGGATACGCTCATACCATGTGAAAGGTAAACAGGCCCGCATCAGCGACTCCTTCGAACTGGAAGAAGCAACAGCCCCCAATATTGTCAACTTTATGACTTGGGGCGAAATAGACCGGTCGGAAAAAGGAAAAGTTATCATTCATGTCAATAATGTAAAAGCAGCACTGCTCTATGATGATGCCTTGTTTGAGCTGACTGTGGAACCCAAAGAGCTGGATGATATCAGATTATCCAAAGTATGGGGAAGTACAATCTACCGTCTGTCCTTCAAAGCCAAACAACAAACCAACAAAGGGAACTATTCATTTACTATAAAAAAACTATAATATGAAATTAAGAACCTCAATTCTTCTAGGATGTGCAGCTCTGTTCACTGCAACCTCATGTACTACAACACCCGCCAAGAAATCCTGGTCGGAACAAGTTATCGAAAACGCACGGGCGCAGATTGGTCTGGAGATAGATACAATCGAAGCCAGCGGCAAATGCCTCAACCCTGTTACCCTTAACAGTAAAGGAGGAGTATATTATTGCGGTCCGGCAGACTGGCGCAGCGGATTCTTTCCCGGCAGTGTATGGTATCTGTACGAACTGACCGGTGACCAAACTTTACTTCCTTTGGCACAGAAATATACTGAAGCCATCAGCGAAGCACAATACCTCACTTGGCACCACGATATAGGTTTCATTATCAATTGCAGCTTTGGTAACGGTCTGCGTATTAACCAAAAGCCCGAATATAAAGATGTGATGATACAGGCAGCCAAATCACTTTGCACCCGTTTCCGTGAAAAACCGCAGGTTATCCAAAGCTGGGATGTAAAAGGCAACAGCTGGCAGTCACAACGCGGATGGGAATGTCCGGTGATTATCGACAATATGATGAACCTTGAATTATTGTTTGAAGCGACTAAACTTTCAGGCGACTCTACATTCTACAATGTAGCCGTGGCACATGCCGACCGCACTCTGCAAGAACACTTCCGTCCCGACGGCAGCTGTTACCACGTGATTGATTACAGCATAGAAGACGGAACAGTACGTCACCGCCAAACTGCACAAGGTTATGCCGACGAATCGGCATGGGCAAGAGGACAAGCATGGGCCATCTATGGTTACACAGTATGCTTCCGTGAAACCAAAGACCGCAAATATCTTGATCAGGCACTCAAAACTTTCGAATTTATGAAGAATCACAAGAATATGCCTGCCGACCTTGTTCCGTATTGGGACTTGGATGCTCCCAACATTCCGAACGAACCGCGTGATGCTTCTTCTGCTTCCGTTATTGCTTCTGCTTTGTACGAAATCTGTACATATCCCGTAGAGAATCCGCAATCTTATAAAGAATACGCTGATAAGATCATGGAATCGCTTGCTACAGCCGACTATACCGCACCTTTGGGTGAAAACGGACGTTTCCTGTTGATGCACAGCGTGGGCAGTATTCCTCACAACAGTGAAATCGATGTGCCGTTGAACTATGCCGACTATTATTATCTGGAAGCATTAAAACGTAAAATTGACCTTGAAAAATAAAAACCATAAAAATAAGTATCATGAAAAAGCTTTTGATTCTCGCTTTCTTGCTGTTGGGATGCTTCTCAATGGCAAGTTATGCAGCCAAGCCCAAAGCAAAACATGTAGTTTACATCGGTCTTGACGGTTGGGGTTCATACAGTATGCCCAAAGCAAATATGCCTACCGTGAAATCACTGATGGAAACAGGTTGCTATACCATGCAGAAAAGAACAGTACTCCCTTCATCAAGCGCAGTAAACTGGGCATCCATGTTCATGGGGGCCGGTCCCGAAGTTCACGGATATACAGAATGGGGGTCACGCACACCGGAATTGCCTTCACGCGTAATCGTGAAGAATAACATCTTCCCCACTATCTTCCAAATCTACCGTGACGCTAACCCAAAGGCCGAAATCGGAGTATTGAGCGAGTGGGCAGGTATCCAATTCCTGGTTGACACACTTTCTACCGACTATCATGCCGTAGCACCGGACTATAACAAGTTCCCGACCGCACTGTGCGAAATGGCCGAGAAATACATCAAAGAGAGCAAACCGTCATTGATAGCCATTTGCTTTGACAATCCCGACCACGTAGGCCACAAGGAAGGGCATGACACTCCGGCTTATTACAGTAAACTGGAAGAACTGGACGGCTACATTGCCCGCATCGTGGCAGCCGTAAAAGAAGCCGGTATGTATGATGACACCATCTTTATCATTACTTCCGACCACGGAGGTATCAAGAAAGGTCATGGCGGAAAGACAATGGCCGAAATGCAGACACCTTTTATCATCGCAGGAAAGAACATAAAAAAAACCGGAGAATTTCAGGAAAGCATGGTACAATATGATGTTGCTGCTACCATGGCATACATTTTCGGATTAGAACAGCCACAAGTATGGACAGGACGTGCCATGAAACAAGTATTTAAATAAAACTCCACATGAAACTACGATTAATTACTTTAGCATTTATATCTGTTTTCTTTTTAACGGCAGCCTCTGCCAAAAAGAAAACTACCGCACCGGTCAACGACCGACAACAATGGGTTGAATTGTGTTACCGCATTGCAGCTCCGGTGCTTGAAAACATGAGCAAGGGCGAACTTCAAAAAAACATGCAACTCGAACTCAGCCCCACTTGGGACGGACGTGATAAACGTGTGGCCTATATGGAAACGTTTGGCAGACTGATGGCCGGCATCTCGCCTTGGCTGGCATTGCCTGACGATGATACCGAAGAAGGAAAGATGCGCAAACAGATGCGCGAATGGGCTGTGCTTGCTTACAAAAATGCCGTAGATCCCGACAGCCCCGACTTCTTATTGTGGGAAACCAAATCAACACAACGATTGGTAGATGCTGCCTATATAGCAGAAAGTTTCCTGCGTGCACCCGAAGCTACCTGGCAGTTGTTGGACGAAACAACTCAGAAACGTTACATCGAACGTTTCCAACGTTTGAAAATCGTACGCCCGGCATATAATAACTGGCTATTATTCCGCGGCTTGATTGAAGCATTCCTGATGTCGGTAGGCGAAGATGCCGACCAATATGTGTTGACAGTTGCTTCCAATAAGATAAATGAATGGTATTTGAGTGACGGCTGGTACTCAGACGGTTCTGAGTTCGCACTTGATTATTACAATGCTTACGTTATTCACCCTATGTATATCGAAATGCTGGAAGTACTGAACAAACATCACTTCTGGACTCCTATCAGCACCAAACTTGCCATTAAACGCATGCAGCGTTTCAATGTATTTATGGAACGTCTTATTTCTCCCGAAGGCACATATCCTGCATTTGGCCGGTCTGTAGTGTACCGCATGGGAGCTTTCCAGACACTTGCCATGGCAGCATGGAAATACGGACTACCCGAAGGAATGAGCAACGGCCAGGTGCGCAGCGCATTAACTGCCGTAATGAACAATATGTTCAAAGTGGAAGGAAATTTCAACGAAAAAGGGTTCCTCCAATTGGGATTTGCCGGTCATCAGCCCGACCTTTCCAATTATTATACCAACAACGGCAGTTTGTACATGACTTCTTTGGTATTCATGCCATTGGGATTGCCTGCCGATCACCCGTTCTGGAAAGATGCAGCCGAACCATGGACATCACAGAAAGCATGGAGCGGACAACCGTTTCCTATTGATGGACATCATTCACTCAGAAGTGAATAATATCGACTTTAACATAATATTGTTTTAACATAGCCGACTCCTCATTGTTTGCGAAAATAGTGAGGAGTTTTTTATGTCCCTCAGCCACGGATTAAATAAAGGTTCTCGGTTGTAGAACCTTTTAGACGAACCTTAGCTGAGATTTACAATTGTTCGATCTCTTTTATCGACAGTTCTGTGTATTGGGCCATCGTAGAAAAGGGGATTCCGTCACTCTTCATTTTGCAAACCGTTTCCGTCCGGGTCTTTTTCATCCCGTCTTCTGTAGCTCCCCTACGAATGTCTTCTTCCACTATCCGGCAGCTCCGACAAGCGGCTCTTAGAATAATAACAAAGATTGCTCCCTTTTGGCTAAAAAGTCTTGGTCTTATTGAAAAAGCCTTAGTTCTTTTTCGGAAACTCTTTGGTCTTTTCCAAATACCTCAAAATCTATCCATTATGATACGTTGACATCCGTTAAGATTTACGGAACAGAAGTAAAACAAACACTTAATGATGCTTAACCTGTTGGGAACGTGGTGAATAAGATTTCAGGAGAGAGAAGAAAAAAAGTGCATCTCTTAGTAAGAGATACACTTTTCGCTGCAAATTTACACAAAGTTTTGATAATTAAAACTTTTTGAGAAGAAAAATCACAAGGCAAGTGCAAAAATATCTTTAGTCTTAAGTTTCAGGACGCTTTTTTATGGGCTTAAACAACTAATAATAAAGTGCTTATGTGCGTTCGGTGTATCTCTTACTAAGAGATGCACCGAACGCAACCCTTTTTTAAGGGTTTGAAAAGTGAGTAATTATCTGAAATAGAGACGATAAAAAGAGAGTACAATGGACTACCTGTTTCTACACCGCGACAAGCGCACTTTTACTTCCGAAAGGCAGAAGAATCTGCTTTTCAGGGCTGCCCGGCTTTATTGGGAACAGAAGTATGCGGACAGCGAAGTGGTTCCGAAAAGGAAAGTCGATTGTGAGCTATATAAATATGTATTGTATTATTTGGAAGTGCGCCAAGTGTTTCTTGACCCGAAGCTCTCACTGAAGAAGCTGAGCGATATGATTGAAACGAACCAGACTTATCTGTCGAACGTGGTCAACCGCTACTTCGGTTGCCATCTGAAAGAGTTGGTGAACACGTATCGGGTGGAATATGCCAAGGAACTGCTCCGTTCGGGCAAGTGTCCGCCGGAGGAGCTGCCTCAACGCTGCGGGTTTCTGTCGCGAAGTGCGTTTTATGCTGCTTTTAAAAAGGTGACGGGCGTTTCTCCCCAACGTTATATGAAATATGGACAGAGAGAAAAGCTCTCGGAACCAACAGAATATGTATAACCAATTTTAGTTTTTTAAATTTATAAATTTAAAGTTTTTCTATTATGAACAAAAAGTTTTTAAGTGCAATCCTGTTCGGAGCCTTGATGGTTACCTCGACAGGAACATTTGTGTCTTGTAAGGATTACGACGATGATATCGACGAAATCAACGGCAAGATTGACAAGATTGAAACCACACTGTCTGAATTGGAGTCAAAGATTGGCGACAAGGGTGTGACCAGTGTGACTTTCGACGAAAAGACAGGTGTATTGACTGTAGTTGACGGTACGGGTACAAAAACGTATACCATTAAAACAACAGCTCCTGATGTAGACGAACTAACCATTACTATTGAAGGCAAAGACCTTAAAGTAGACGGAAAAGTGATAGGTCAGGTAGGTGACACAGTCGCAGTGAAAAACGGTGAGTTGACAATCAATGGTACAGCTACCGGCATCAAGGTTGGTCAATATGCTATTTTGGACAATCAAAGCGCAGGTACCGTAACCATCACTCTGCCCGATGCAGACGGCAAATTGCAAACTGTTGAGTTGATGAAAGCATCTGCTGCATTGACTTCTGTACAGTTCCAAAAAGAGAATCCTGAATTCGTTGATATTGAAGGAACTGCCACTGCATTTCAATGGGGTACTGCCCGTATCGCATTCCCTAACTGGGGAGGTAAAAAAGGTGCTATCACCAGAAATCAGTTGATGGTAGGTCAGACTAACGTCGTAAAGGTTCAGGTTACTCCTGCCGGCTATGACTTAGGAGCACAGACACTGACTTTGGTCGATTCAAGAGGCAATGTAGCTCCGGCAAATATAACTGCTGTTGCGAACAACAGATTAATGTCTCGTGCTGCATCGGCTAACGGCAGCTGGGATTTGTCTATCGAAATGACAGACGACGTTACTGCAACCAACATTGCAAAGATATTCGATTACGATCCTGTTGCCGGTACCGGACATATGGCATACACATTATGTGTAAACGGTATTCCTTATACTACTTATGAATTGGCTGTTAAACCCGACGATAATAAGTCTTCTGTTTCCGCAGCCATTACAGGTCTAACCGATGCTGATATAAAATATGTAGCAGCAGACGGACGAGTAGCAGATTTATCATCTGGTAAATTCCCCACCGGAAGCACAGAACTGTTTATCGAAGAGAATAATTTGTATGATTCATACATCACTTTTGAAGGTACAAACAAATCTTTGGCAGAACAATACGGAATCACTGTTGACGGTATGACTATCAATGTTCCTGCTTCTGCTACAGGTGTAACTATCAAGGGTATTGTACATACAATGGCTATCAACGGTTACGAATCTGCAATTACCGACAACGAAGTTACATTCAATATCATCGGTAGCACAGTAACTGCTCAGAGTATCGCTGCTACAACCCATCAGATTGCACCCGCCGCAACTGCTGCCGATGTTCTGAAAAAAGTACGCATCGATTTAGGTGATGTATTCAAGAATATTCCTGCCGCAACTCGTGAAGCAGCACGTGAAACAGCTCAGTTCTATGTAGTAGAAGAAAAGAGTCAGACCGGCTTCTTGATAGGAGATAATACTGCATTGAGTAACTCTACTTACAATAAGTTCAATACTGTTTCATATCTGAAAGCTGACGAAACACAATGGACAGATAATACAGACGATATTCTTGACTTGCGTTATATTGATTTGGAAGTAGCAGGTAAAGTAGCTGCTGATGCTCAACCGGGTGACTATCAATTGTCATTTGTTGTAATGGATGAGAATTATGTAACAGGTAGCGGAAATATCAAAGGCAATGAAATCATTAAGATTAATATGCCGGTCAATGTGACTGTTCCTTCATTCGCTGATATGTTTGAACAAGAAGCTGCAGAATGGAATACTGCTAAAACAGAATTCAACGCTAGAATTTACATTGATAACACTACCAACGAACCTCAATTGAGATTTGGTGAAGCCTTTAAGAAAACTGCAAAATATACCGATGCAGAATATTCACAAGTAGTGTATGCTGTTAAATACATTGATAGTAAATCTCCGATTGCAGCAGCAAGTAATACAGAACTGTCAACAGAAGAAGGTGTTGCTACAGTAGGTGACGGTGGTATTGCAACTTTGGACAAAACAGTTGTTTACAATACAGCAGGAGATGCTTTAAAGGAAACAACTTTTGCAAATATGGTAGCTGCTTATCCGTTGTTCTATCAGGTTGGAACTACTGAATCAGGCTTAACTCAAGACGAGCTTAATATTGTATTAGAAGCATTTACTGTAACATCCACTGCTTATACTTCTAAACTTATCACTCCGCTTTATGGTATCGCATTTGATGGTAAAGACATTATTTTGGATGCTGATGGTAAAGCAACTACTAAACTGGTATTGGATGAATCAAATATGGCTGTAAACAATGCTAATATTGCTGCTTCATCGCCAGCTGCCGGACTGACTAACTCCAATCAGGCAAAATATACATTCTTACCAAGCACTTCTACAGCTTCGGCAAATACCGTTAAGACAGAGTTCTCTATCGAACAAAGCGGTACGAATGTTACTTTAGATGCTGACGGTATTGTTGTTACCGGTTTAACAGGTATGTCTACATTAAAGGTAACATTTACTGATGCTACAGGTTTGATTTATACTTCCACTGTAAAAATTCAGCCCGCCAAATAATGAAGTAGTATAAACCCTACTTATAAATAACTCAAAAGACCGCCTCAATCACTGTGTTGGGACGGTCTTTTTCAATATTCCACACCTTTAACAAACATTGCCAATCTTATTTTTTGTCCTCTTTTACGCCCTGACTTCGTCAATGTGTCCCCAAAAAAATCATCATCAAACAACAGAGCGACGCGCTTGTGTCGTTCTATAATCATTGTTCTGCTGATTTGAAGAGAGAAAGTTATAATATTATAAGGTTCTACAAAAGAATCTGATTCTCAACAAAAAGTATTATCTTTGCCAAAGGAAAGGATAGATATTATGGTAAAAACAAAAGCAACAAAAGAAGAAACTTTAGCCAAATTTAAAGCAGCAAGAGAAAAGAAACGTACTTGTCTGGCTAATTTGGAAAAGTCAATGAAGGAAGCCTATAAAAAACGTACAGGTAAGGAGGCTGAAACCTTTTTTGCATTATGAAACAGCTTCTTTCATTGAAACGTATTAACGAAAATTCTTCATATCCGGTAGAAACGACCGGAGAAGATGGATTTTATCAGTTCTTTACAGACGGGGGAGTACATTATTCTGTAGGGTTTATGGAAGATGATATTTTACTGTCACAGAACTCATATCAATTGATTATAGCCAATATCAATAACCATAAATCTCCCCGTGACCATAAAGTACGTGATACGATTATTGCTATCGTTGATGAATTTTTCAGGAACAACAACTCAACATTGCTCTATATTTGTGAGACCGGTGACAGCAAGCAAAGTATGCGTAGCCGATTGTTTGAGTATTGGTTCTCCACTTATAATCGGAAGGCTCTTTTTACAATGATTTCATCTTCAATTGTTGATGAAGAAGGTGTCGTAAACTTTGCAACGATAATTCTTCGTAATGACAATCCAAATTTATCGGAGATTATAGCTGAATTTACCGAATCAATCCAATTACTTAGTCAAAAACCTGAATGATAGGATAAGTGCCGATTTCAGGAACTTTAAACCCTTTGCTTACCAATAGCCAATATAATCTATTTCACTCCGGAACACGGTTGCTAACAGTATTACTGTTACCGGTTTGACAGGCATGTCTACATTAAAGGTAACATTTAGCGATAACTCAAAAGACCGCCTCAATCACTGTGTTGGGACGGTCTTTTTCAATATTCCACACCTTTAACAAACATTGCCAATCTTATTTTCTGCCCTCTTTTATGCCTTATTTAACTACTCAAAAACAGATAATCTTCTAAATAATTGAATAGCAAAGAGAAAATCACTAAATTTGTCGCATCAATTGAAATTACGTAATTATCATTTTAAAATGAAGGAAGAATTCGAGCTAATCGCCAAGACTTTCCAGGGACTGGAAGAGGTTCTGGCAAAAGAACTCACCGAGCTGGGAGCCAGCAATATAGAAATAGGAAGACGCATGGTATCTTTTACCGGCGACAAGGAGATGATGTATAAGGCTAACTTCTATCTGCGTACAGCCATCCGTATCCTGAAACCCATTAAACACTTTGAAGCCAAAAATGCTGATGAAGTGTACGAAGCTATTAAATCCATCGCATGGGAAGAGTATTTAGACACCAACAAGAGCTTTGCAGTAGATGCAGTAGTATTCTCGAATGAATTCCGCCATTCAAAGTTCGTAGCCTATAAGGTGAAAGACGCCATCGTAGACTACTTCCGCGAGAAGAACGGCGAACGCCCTTCCATACGCATCAATAACCCTGATGTAGCACTGAACATACACATTGCCGAAGACAAATGTACTTTGTCACTCGATAGTTCCGGTGAATCATTACATCGCCGCGGTTATCGCCAGGAGGCAGTAGAAGCTCCGTTGAACGAAGTACTGGCAGCCGGTATGATTTTAATGACCGGCTGGAGAGGCGAATGTGACCTGATAGACCCGATGTGCGGTTCGGGAACTATTCCTATCGAAGCAGCCTTGATTGCACGTAATATCGCTCCGGGCGTATTCCGCAAAGAATTTGCTTTCGAAAAATGGAATGACTTCGACCAGGAATTATTCGATACGATTTATAACGATGATTCACAAGAACGTGAATTCACACACAAAGTATACGGATATGACAATAACCCGAAAGCCAATGAAATTGCAACACATAATGTGAAAGCAGCAGGACTGAGCAAAGAGGTAATCTTAAAAATACAACCGTTCCAGCAATTCGAACAACCGAAAGAAAAGAGTATTATCATCACCAACCCTCCTTACGGTGAACGTATTTCGACAAACGATTTATTAGGTTTATACCAAATGATTGGCGAACGACTGAAACATGCATTTGCCGGAAATGATGCATGGATATTGAGTTATCGTGAAGAATGCTTCGACCAGATCGGATTGAAACCATCAGTCAAAGTACCGCTGTTTAATGGTGCTTTGGAATGTGAATTCCGCAAATATCAATTGTTTGACGGCAAATATAAAGAGTTCCGCACTGAAAATAAAGACAGAGATTTCAAACCACGACGCGAAGATACCTGTCTCTTATACACATCTCCGAGCCCACGAGACTCCTGAGCATCTCGT
>ERZ1026964.588-NODE-588-length-10613-cov-3.340974_pt1 | contig 10613 bp, 9 predicted proteins | sample MGYA00519565_ERZ1026964 | MGnify/ENA primary metagenome ERZ1026964 (study PRJEB26926, sample SAMN06164476) | human gut metagenome | biome: ENVO:00009003; feature: ENVO:2100002; material: ENVO:00002003 | host: Homo sapiens | place: USA | collected 2012 ...
GATGTGTACATATCCTCAAAGACACATATCACAAACAATCAATGAAAGAGTTCATACGACTTTTGAGCGAATCCCTTGCCGTCAAAAAACGTCAGAATTCATGGATATAAATATAATATCTATAAAACAGAGCTGACAACAAGTGCCTTCTGAATATTCCCTATTCGGCACAAGATAGAATACCGATAATAAATTGAGTAATTTCGGTATGTCAATCAGTAATATGATTAACGCCTGACAAGTGCTTGCTAACTAATTTTGCAGTAGAATGCAATTGAATAAGGTATGGCACAGAAAAAAGATGTAATGCTCCTGACCGGCGCGGGTCAGATAGGAATGGCTATTGCCCGACGCATGGGTTACGGCATGAAGATAATCATTGGCGATAAACAGCTTGAAAACGCCGAGACTATTGCCGACATAATGAACAAGGCAGGATTTGATGCTGTGCCTGTAGCGATGGATTTGTCCTCACGAGATTCTATCAAAGAAATGATTGCGGAGGCAAAAAAAATTGGCGAAATAAAAATGCTTGTAAATGCTGCGGGCGTATCGCCAAGTCAGGCATCCATAGAAACCATCCTGAAAGTTGACCTTTACGGAACGGCTGTACTTCTGGAAGAAGTAGGTAAGGTTATTGCAGAGGGCGGTGTTGGCGTGACAATATCCAGCCAATCGGGACACCGTATGCCGGCTCTTACTCCCGAACAGGACAGACTTTTGGCAATGACACCGGCCGATAACATACTTTCACTTGAAATGCTGCAACCTGAGAATATCAAGGACACGCTCCATGCCTATCAGATGGCAAAGCGCTGCAATGTGAAGCGCGTTATGGCAGAATCCATAAAATGGGGAAAGCGCGGCGCGCGCATCAACTCCATTTCTCCCGGCATCATCGTAACACCTCTCGCCATTGACGAGTTCAACGGTCCGCGAGGTGATTTCTACAAAAATATGTTTGCAAAATGCCCGGCAGGTCGCCCCGGCACAGCTGACGAAGTGGCCAACGTGGCCGAACTCCTTATGCGTCCTAAGGGAGCTTTCATCACGGGCGCCGATTTCCTTATTGACGGTGGCGCAACGGCATCCTACTTCTACGGGCCCCTCAAACCTGAGGATAAATAAAACCGTTACATATATGAGTAAATTGATTTCAATTCTATGCGCTGCTCTGCTGGCTTGTACCGGCACCTCCTGCGCCCAGACAACCAAACCAAAAACTGAAAAAGAAAGTATGAATAAAAAGAAAGTACTGGTGGCCTATTTTTCAAGGGCCGATGAAAACTATTCTGTAGGTTATATTAATGAGGGCAATACAGAAAAGGTCGCCAAAGAGATTGTTGCCCAAACGGGCGCCGATATTTTTCATATCGAGACAGTAAAGCCGTATCCTGCGGAATATGACCTATGCATTGAAGAAGCCAAGAAGGAGCTACAGGCAAATGCCCGTCCTGAAATCAAGGGTGACATAAATATAGATGACTACGACATAATCTTCATCGGCTATCCTAACTGGTGGGGAGAACCTCCAATGGCAGTTTACACATTCATAGAAAAGCATGATTGGAATGGGAAAACCGTAATTCCTTTCATTACACACGAAGGTAGTGGTTTTGGTGGCACAGACAAGAAAATAGTGAAAGCGTGCAAAGGTGCCAATTCCAAGCCCGGATATGCAGTATATGGTCATATAGCGCAACGGGAACCAACAACAATCAAGACCCAAGTGGCCGAATGGCTTGCAAAATAGACACCTGTTCCGCATTCATCTCATTTAAATTGCTCTTACATTAGGTGAATTTCACAAGCCAACAGCCGACTGCAAACAGCTTCTCTATGCTCATGACATAGATAGTCTATGGAGCAATTCATTGACTACTATACAGATAATCCGATAATGGATCTATTATTTTCATGCGAACCAAAGCATTGTATATTCCATTGTCATCTACCGAGTCCGTTATAAAATCTGCATTAGACTTAACTTCGTCACCCGCATTTCCCATAGCGATGCCGATTGCAGCACGTTTAATCATAGGTATGTCGTTTCCGCCATCACCAAACGCTATAGTATCGGATTGATTGTAACCATAATAGCTACAAACCTCATCCATTCCGGTGGCTTTGTCAATACCCCTGATGTTTATATCCGCGAACATCGGGTTCCAGCGAGACGCATTCAACATAGGCAAATTCCTCATCACTTTATTCTGAGTTGATTCGTCACAGAAAAAACAGAGTTGGCAACAGGTGCTTTCTGAATACTCCTTATACAAATCCGCCACCTGTGGCACGGGATGGGCAACAAGTTCAGCCCATTTCACAAGAATATCCCCATGACGGTTGACAATAACGCCCTTGCCATTCTCAATACCGATAATAAAGCCATATTTCTCAGCAAGGTTCATGGACTCATCAAATTCTTCAAACGGAATGGGATGTGTAGATATTCGTTTCCCGTTTCGGAGAGAAATATCAGACCCATTCAATGCTATTACAGCGTCATATGGAACCTCCGAGATTTCCTTAAGGTCGGTAATGGGGCGCCCTGTAGCTATCACAATTATCGCCCCGCTTTTATGCGCCTCTTTTAATGAGAGAATAGCCGAGTCCGGTACTTTATGCGTATTGAAACTAATCAATGTACCGTCCACATCAAGAAATATAATGGGATTATGAGTCATTTTCCGAATTTTGTTTCTGCTTACAAAATTACAAATATTTCATCTAATGATATTTTGTGAACCAACAAGATTGAATTAGTGTTGTAAAATTGTAATTAACTTAATACTAACCACAACATCTAACCTCACACATTATGGAGAAATATGTATGCGAAGTTTGCGGGTGGGTATATGATCCTGCCCTTGGTGATCCCGAAAATGGTATAGAACCAGGAACTGCTTTTGCCGACCTTCCCGACGATTGGGTATGTCCGGTGTGCGGAGTGGGAAAAGACCAGTTCAACCCCGAAGATTAACCACATTATAAATCCTGTCGCTCCTGGCAGGATTTTTTTGTTGCTTGTCATTGTTAAGTTTATATTAAAGATTACTTACGGGGATTGCAGCGTTACTGTCTTATAGGTATCTTTGCCACAAAATATTATCGGTATGAGCAAACGGATTCTTGTTGTGGATGACGAGGAAACACTTTGTGAAGCCTTGAAATTCAACCTTGAAGCAGAGGGTTATTGTGTTGACACCGCTCACAGTGCTGAAGAAGCATTGTGCATGGACCTCGCTTCCTACAATCTTTTTCTGCTTGATGTTATGATGGGTGAAATCTCAGGCATCCAGCTCGCCAACATTCTCAAATCCAATCCGGCCACGGCATCTATCCCCATCATATTCTGCACGGCGATGACCGATGAAAACGACATGGTCAACGGCCTTTATCTCGGTGCCGACGACTATATCACCAAGCCCTATTCCCTGCGCAATCTGCTTGCCCGTGTGCATTCGGTGTTAAGGCGTGCAGCCTCCATACCCTCAACACCATCCAAAGATGACACGGTATCATTCAAAGGGCTCACCGTAGTTCCGGCACGAAAATTATGCTATGTTGACGGCAAGGAGGTAAAGCTGCCCAGAAAGGAGTTTGAAATTCTATTGAAACTGATGACCCACCCGGGGCAGGTATTTTCACGCGATGAGCTTCTCCAAGAGATATGGCCAGAAGAGGTAATAGTACTCCACCGGGTAGTGGATGTCAATATCACACGTATCCGGCAAAAGATAGCGCCCTATGGCAAACATATCATCACACGGTCAGGCTATGGTTATGGCTTCATGGAGTAAACTTGACTACGCCAAACGGTTATTCTTATGGCTGTTGTGCTATTCCCTGCTTATGGTAGGTTGCTTCGTGGCGTTTCAGTACCATCGCGAAAAGCAATTCAAGGCCGAGGAACTCAATGCTCGGTTACAGATTGTCAACACCAACATACTCAATAGCCTGAAATCCCCTGCAAGCATTGATAGTGTTCTTATACTTGAGCCTACGAATCTGCAATCGCTCAGAGTAAGCGTGATAGATTCCACCGGACGCGTTTTGTGCGACAACTCCCTTGACTCACTGCCGGAAGATTTCTCCCATCTTCAACGCAGTGAAATAGCCACTGCAATGCTCAAAGGATCAGGCTATACCGTTCGCCGCCACAGCCAAAGCACTGGCCAAACTTATTTTTATGCCGCGACAAAAGGCTCCAACGGAATAATAGTGCGCACAGCTGTGCCCTACTCCGTTTCCCTCACATCACTTCTCAAAGCCGATTACGGATTCCTTTGGTTCATGGCGCTTGTAACAATCGTTATGTGCATTCTTGGCTTTTATGCAACGCACCGGCTGGGGCAAAACATCCGGCGTCTGAGCCTGTTTGCCGAAAAAGCAGAAAAAGGAGAGCGCATATCCGACACTCAGCCATTTCCAAACGATGAACTCGGCACAATTTCCGGAAATATCGTGCGGCTTTATTCTCAGTTGCAGCAAGCCATTGCCGACCGCGACCGAGAGCACTCGCGAGCCATGCACCAACAGCTTGAGAAGGAACGAATCAAAAAGCAGCTCACCAACAATATCAATCATGAGCTTAAAACGCCCGTAGCCTCAATCCAGATATGCTTGGAAACACTTCTTTCGCATCCCAACCTTGCCACAGACAAACGCAATGAATTTTTAACGCGTTCACTTACCAACGCTCATAGGCTCAACACATTGCTTGCTGATGTGGCTCTGATTACAAGAATGGACGATGGAGGCACAGCAATTGCCAAGGCTCCGTTTGATTTATCTAAAATAATAACCGAAGCAATTGCAGAGCAGCAACCTGCCGCAAGGACAAAAGGACTCGAGATAACCTCATCGCTTCCGCAACGAATCCCCATCAACGGCAATGCTTCTCTGATGCTGTCGGCCTTTCACAACCTCATCAGCAATGCCATAATGTACAGCGGAGCAACAAATCTGGATATTTCTGCCAAAATAATGGAAACCCGGGTGTATATTACCGTTGCCGACAATGGATGCGGTGTCAGCCAAGAGCATCTGCCGCATATCTTTGAGCGGTTTTATCGCGTTGATAAAGGTCGCTCACGCGCAGCCGGAGGCACTGGACTCGGCCTTGCCATAGTGAAAAATGCTATAATTTTTCATAATGGCTCCATCACAGCCTCTACCAACTCCCCGTCCGGATTGCTTCATTCCATTGTACTTCCCGTAAGCGACAAGACGGTTGACTAAACCGGCACAATTACACAAACTCTACATATTTATGAAACATTTATGACATATATTGGCGTTTACTTTGCAGTAAGAAAACAAAATAATCACCAATTATGGATATATTATTTCTTAGTGTTGTAATTTTCCTTTTTTTACTTGCCATTTTTGATCTTAGCGTAGGAGTCAGCAACGATGCCGTAAATTTCCTGAATTCCGCTATCGGATCAAAGGCCGCCTCGTTCAAACGCATAATCATAGTTGCTTCGATAGGCGTGTTTATAGGAGCTGCCATGAGCAACGGTATGATGGATATAGCCCGACACGGTATATTCCGTCCCGAGCACTTCTCTTTCTACGACCTTATATGCATATTCATGGCTGTGATGGTAACCGACATCATACTTCTGGATATGTTCAACTCTCTTGGAATGCCTACATCCACCACTGTGTCAATGGTATTTGAGTTGCTTGGAGCCACATTCGTTGTTGCACTCATCAAAATGGCTGGAGGTTCCGATTTAGGGTTCAACGACCTGCTCAACACCGAGAAAGCACTGTCGGTGATACTCGGCATATTCCTGTCCGTGGCCATAGCATTTGTGTTTGGTACCCTTGTGCAATGCATTGCACGCATGATTTTCACATTCAACTATCGCAGCCGCCTCAAATGGAAGATTGGTTTATTCGGCGGTATCTGCGCCACTGCCATAGTGTATTTCCTGCTTATCAAGGGAGCCAAGGATCTCACTTTCATGACACCTGAGGTAAAATCTTACATCAATGCCAATACAGGCAAAATAGTTCTCGGGTGTCTGGCAGTGTGTACGCTTCTGATGCAGGCATTGCACGCGCTCAAGGTTAATGTGATGAAAGTGGTGGTGCTCATGGGTACATTTGCTCTCGCCATGGCTTTCGCAGGCAATGACCTCGTGAACTTTATCGGTGTACCCCTGAGTGGGCTTGCATCATTTCAGGATTATACTGCCGGCGGATCAGGCCATCCACATGATTTCATGATGGGTTCTCTTAACGGTCCCGCCAATACCCCGCTATATTTTCTGATAGGGTCCGGAGTCATAATGGTGGCCGCGCTTGCCACATCCAAAAAAGCGCGAAATGTGGCAAAAACCGAGATTGGCCTCGGCAGCCAGCAAGGAGGAGACGAAATGTTCGGCTCTTCGCGCATTGCCCGCCGATTGGTGCGCTGGACACTCTCAACCATAGCTTGGGTACGCAAAATCACGCCCTACAAAGTGCGCATGTGGTTCAACAAACGCTTCAATACCGATGAAACCATTATGGATCAGGGGGCGGCGTTTGACCTCGTTCGCGGCTCTGTGAATCTGGTACTTGCAGGTGCTCTGATAGCTCTCGGCACATCACTCAAACTTCCCTTGTCCACTACTTTTGTCACCTTCATGGTGGCGATGGGCACATCACTTGCTGACAAGGCATGGGGGCGTGAAAGTGCTGTTTTCAGAATCACCGGGGTAATCTCCGTTATTGGCGGATGGTTTGTGACAGCAGGCGTGGCTTTTATAGGAGCCGGAATCATAGTGGCTTTAATGCACTTCGGAGGACAATGGGTAATGATAGCACTTGCCATCATCACAGTAATACTGATTGTGCGCAGCAACAGGCGGTTTCATGCCCGAAGCATAGAGGATAGCGGCGATGCCATGTTCCAGACCATCATCAACACGCCCGACCAATCACGCACATGGCCCATGCTCAGACTTTACATCACAGAGCAACAGCAAAAATTCATCACATTCGCCATGGAGAGTTACCGCAGCGCCACCGAAGCTTTCCTCAAAGAAAACGCACGCACGCTCTCAAAGACCGACAGCAGCCTTGCGCGACAGAAAAATGTGCTTAAAAACGCGCGTAGAAAAGAGACTTTATGTTTGCGGCATGTGCCGCGTGAAATAGCCATTGAAAAAAGCGCATGGTTTCACTTGGCCAACAACTGCTGCATGAGCATACTGTACAATCTCAGGCGCATAACCGAAATATGCAAAGAGCATGTTGAGAACAATTTTCTTCCGCTACCCGAGCAATTTGTTGATGAATACGAAAATCTGCGCACTCGCATAAGCATCATCATGCAGGACACACTTGACATGATGTCCTCGGGAGCTACTGACACTATCCCCACCATTCGCCAGCATTGCGATGAGATAAAGATATTGATTTCAAACGCCAATCATCGTCTTCACACCCATTTGCATGAAGATGACCCCTCCAGCATGACGGTTCTGTATGTATATGTCAATATGCTGCAGGAAACACAGGAAATGGTGTCGTCACTTCGCAAATATTTACGTGCGTATGCCAAGATGCAGTCTTCCGAAATCCGTTATCACAGCTGAGTTTAAAATACCCAAAACCAATCGGGGTGTGAACGTGTTGAAATAACATAAGTCACACCCCATTATTATGAGCAGTAATTATTTGATGGAGCAACTTCAGTGGTTTCTCCGCGACGACCAGATTCTTGACACCGACCTTTGGCGGGAAATATATGCACGCGACGCCTCATACTTCAACATCAAGCCAATGTGCGTGCTGCGTCCATCAACCACCGAGCAGGTACAGCAAATCATGCAGCTTGCCCATGAAACCGGCACAAGCATCACATTCCGCGCCGGTGGCACTTCGCTATGCGGACAGACTCTTGGCACAGGAATTATATGCGAGCTGCGCACTAACTTTACAAAAAGCGAAGTGCGACAAAATGGCAAAAAGATATGGTTTGAACCGGGTCTTACAGCCAATCAGGTCAACCGCATCCTTGCCCCACACCACACTCATATAGGACCCGATCCAGCATCATCGGCGGCAGCCATGATGGGTGGTATTCTCAATAACAACAGCAGCGGCATGGAAGCCGGGGTTGCACACAATTCCTACCACACTCTGAGTTCCATAGAGTTCATATTGTCCAACGGCCACCGCTACAACAGTGCGTCCTTTGCCGACCGGAAACGATTTGCCAACGATGAGCACGAACTCTGCCAAGGATTAATGAGCATACGGCAGGAGATAATGGACAACGATGCCATCCGAAACAAAATCATAACCAAATACAAAATCAAAAATGTGACGGGATATGCCATGAACTCTTTTGTGGATTTTTCTGACCCCATGGACATATTCTCGCATCTGCTTATCGGCAGTGAGGGCACTTTGGCCTACATTGCTTCAGCGGAGCTCAACACTCTCCCATTATTCACCACCTATACCTCATCGCTTCTGTATTTCCCCGATGTAACCACCGCAGCCGCATCGGCGGCGTGGCTCGGCGATAGCGGAGCTCTTGCCGTGGAAATGATGGATTATGCATCCCTGCGCAGCACCCAGGGCCTTGCCTCCGACATGCCGGCAGGCACCACAGCCATGCTTATTGACTATGGCGCCGACTCTCCTGATGAATTGGCAGAAAAGATTGCCACGCTTCGTCCCGAAATACTGAAAGTGAAGGGCCTGATGCACATGGACAACTTCACTACTACAGTAGCCGCCCGACAGCACCTGTGGAATATACGCGACGGAGTGTTTCCATGCGTGGCAGGAGCAAGAATACCCGGCTCCACAGTGATACTTGAGGATGTGGCAGCCCCTGTTGCCGAACTGGACCGACTGGTTGAAGGGGTGCAGAACCTGTTCCGAAAGCATGGTTACCAAGGTGCCATATTCGGGCATGCGCGCGATGGCAATATCCATCCGCTCGTAACAGCCGACATGGACACAGAGAAAAGCCTGTCCAATTTCAGCCGGTTCATTGACGGACTGGTAAGCCATGTGCTTTCGCTTAACGGGTCACTCAAAGGAGAACACGGCACGGGACGCGCCATGGCCCCGTTTGTTTCCCGCGAATGGGGTGATGACATTTTCGCATTGATGAAACGGGTAAAGCATCTCGCCGACCCCACCGGCATAATGAATCCAGGTGTGATAATCAACAGCAATCCTGATGTGTATCGCGAATCTATAAAAAGCCTTGACCTGTTTGGCAAGGATATGGGATATGAACGCGCTGACAAGTGCATGGAGTGTGGTTATTGCGAGCATGTATGCCCGTCACGCAACATAACTCTGACACCACGCCAGCGACTTCAGGCACGACGCATAATTGCCCGCACCCACAGTAAAGAGCTTGAAAAACAATATAGTTATATCGGTGCCGATACATGCTGCAGCGACGGTTCATGCCAAATACCGTGCCCCATGGGTATAAATACCGGCACCGTAACAGATGCTGTGCGCACAGCCACCAGCCCGGCTTTGTTCGAGAAAGCCCTTACAGCATCGGCGCCTAATTACGGTACTGTGGAAACAGCCATACGCGGTATTCTGAAAACAGCCGTGGCAACACAAAAGGTAATATCGCCGTACCCCCTTATATGGGCTTCGGATTTAATGCATAAAATCTACAACCAGGTACCACACTGGTCAAAGCATTTTCCCATGCCCGCAAAATTGCATTACCGCGAAACAGAAAATCCCGAATTCATATATTTCCCGGCTTGCGTCACGAGAATATTCGGAGGTTCATCGCTTGGAAAAGACGATTTGATAACCGTGGTGTTGAGAATCGCCGACAAAGCCGGCATCAAAATATCTGTTCCCCGCAGTGTGCACGGGCAGTGCTGCTCTCAGATATGGGAGCACAAAGGCGACCCGAAAGGGCAACAAATCACGGCTAATGCCACAGTAGAAGAGTTTTATAAGTTATCGCAAAACGGCAGGATACCGATTTTTTGCGACACCACCTCATGCACCCACACTCTGCTCACGCTTGCGCGTCACAAGGGATTGCTCACACCCGACAACCTCACGAAACTTAACTTGCTCAAAATCCTTGACATAACCCAATGGCTCCACGACCATGTGATGCCCAAAGTCACAGTAAAGCACAAGAAAAAGCATGTGCTTCTGCACCCTACTTGCGCGGCGCGACTCATGAACGTGGATACTGTCATGACCGAGATAGCACACATGTGTGCCGACAATGTCACCGTTCCGCCCGACAGCTATTGTTGCGGGGCTGCCGGCGACCGTGGATTCATGTTCCCGGAAGTGGCCCGGTCAGCCACTCGCGATGAAAGGGCCGACATCAAGGATAAAAAATTTGACGGGTGCTATTCGTTGGCTCGCACTTGCGAAATATCAATGATGGATTCTATCAAAATGCCATACGAATCAATAGTGTACCTCGTAGATGAAACTATTTGAGAAATAATGATTACTTTTGTGGGATAAAACAATTATCCCATGTTCAAAATAGTAAGCAAAGAGCATTTCTCTGAAAAAGTGGTAAAGCTTGTGGTGGAAGCTGTCTCTTATACACATCTGACGCTGCCGACGAACTCTAGGGTGTAGAT
>ERZ1026964.591-NODE-591-length-10595-cov-3.917362_pt1 | contig 10595 bp, 8 predicted proteins | sample MGYA00519565_ERZ1026964 | MGnify/ENA primary metagenome ERZ1026964 (study PRJEB26926, sample SAMN06164476) | human gut metagenome | biome: ENVO:00009003; feature: ENVO:2100002; material: ENVO:00002003 | host: Homo sapiens | place: USA | collected 2012 ...
TACGAGATGCTCAGGAGTCTCGTGGGCTCGGAGATGTGTATAAGAGACAGCCCTACAATGATGCCGAAACATTGGCGAAAGTGCTGGACGAACATCCTCATGTGGCCGGATTCCTGGTTGAGCCCATTCAGGGAGAGGCAGGTGCTTATGTACCCGATGAGGGATATTTGAAAAAATGTTACGACTTGTGCCGTGCCCACAATGTACTTTTTATAGCCGATGAAGTGCAGACCGGCATTGCCCGTACAGGTAAATTGCTGGCTTGTGACTATGAGAATGTTCATCCGGATATCTTGATTTTGGGAAAGGCTTTATCGGGTGGGGCCTGTCCTGTTTCTGCGGTATTATCATGCAATGAAGTGATGGATGTTATCCGTCCGGGGCAACATGGCTCCACTTTTGGCGGAAATCCTATTGCTGCGGCAGTGGCTGTTACGGCGCTTGAGGTAGTACGGGACGAACAGTTGGCGGACAGGGCATACAGGTTGGGACTGATATTCCGGGAAGAGATGAGAAAACTGTGCGAAACATCTCGTGTGGCTTCTTTTGTCCGGGGCAAGGGATTGCTGAATGCGTTGATAATCAATAATGATGAAACGAAGGATTTGGCGTGGGAGATTTGCTTGAAATTGGCCGAAAACGGTTTGCTGGCCAAACCGACACATACGAATATTATTCGTTTTGCTCCGCCATTGGTGATTACAGAGGAACAATTAAAGGAGTGTATCGAAATTATAAAGAAGACGATTGCTTTGTTTGAATAAAGGATTTTTTATCCTGTCTTTTAGGGGTGGATTCAATCTGCCCCTAAAATCGTTTTCACTGATACCCACCTGTTTGTGACGCTTCATCTTTCATTGTTCCATACTGTTTGGCTATAGAAAAGGTAATTATTTGATGAGGCTGTTTCTTCTTGATAAGAATATTTAATGCAGTTATATCCGGTTAACTCGGAAATAATTTCTATCTTTGCACCCCGAATTAAAAAATAGACGTATGATGCCGTGAATAGCGGTCGTGTATTCTAGAACACCACGTAAAAAACAGGAGAAATGAAGAATAATAATACTGTATCTGTATCGTTCATGTTGCTTGGCATACTGTTTTGTGTATGTCTTGTCGCAGCAAATTTATTGGAAACCAAAGTTGTCCAGATCTGGAAAATTACGGCAACTGCCGGACTGGTTGTATTTCCTATCTCTTACATTATCAATGATTGTATAGCCGAAGTATGGGGCTTCCGCAAGGCACGTCTTATCATTTGGATGGGCTTTGCCATGAATTTCATGGTGGTAGCTTTGGCGCAGCTTGCCATTCTGATGCCCGCAGCTCCGTTTTGGGAAGGAGAGGAGGGCTTCAACTTCGTTTTCGGCATGGCGCCCCGCATCGCTGTAGCCAGTCTGACCGCTTTCTTGGTCGGCTCTTTTCTCAATGCCTATGTCATGAGTAAAATGAAGCTGGCTTCGGGAGGAAAGAACTTTTCACTTCGTGCCATCACTTCTACTTTGGTGGGTGAGAGCGCCGATTCCATGATTTTCTTTCCTGTTGCCTTTGGAGGTTTGATGCCTGCCGGTGAACTGATAAAGATGATGGTTATTCAGGCAGTGCTCAAGACACTCTATGAAATTATTATCCTGCCCGTTACCATCCGTGTGGTAAATTACATCAAGAAGGTGGATGGCAGTGATGTCTTTGATGAGCATATCTCATACAATGTATTGAAAATCAAAGAACTTTAATAAGATGCTGATGTGTCAGTGTGCCGGTTAGCCAATTACCATGCGGTATATGGCGCAGCATATCCACATAGCGCGGCAATTGGCACATTGGCGTATTAGTAAATTGAAAAATTGTCAACAATGAATAAAAGTGACGCATTGGTTGTGTTCAGCGGAGGGCAGGACTCAACCACTTGCCTGTTTTGGGCAAAAAAACATTTCCGCAAAGTGTATGCTTTAAGCTTTATCTATGGACAAAAGCATGTGAAGGAAGTGGAGCTGGCCCGTGTTATTGCCGGAAAGGCAGGGGTGGAGTTTAAAGCGATGGATGTTTCCTTTATAGGCAACCTGGGTAAAAATTCGCTGACAGATACTACGATAACGATGGATGAGGTGAAGCCTGCCGATAGTTTCCCTAATACGTTTGTGCCGGGGCGGAATTTGTTCTTTCTGAGCATTGCGGCTGTCTATGCACGCGAATTGGGAATCAATCATATCGTGACCGGTGTGTCGCAGACAGACTTCAGCGGTTATCCCGATTGCCGGGATGCTTTCATCAAGTCGCTTAACGTGACGCTGAACTTGGCTATGGACGAGCAATTCGTGTTGCACACCCCGTTGATGTGGATTGACAAAGCGGAGACCTGGGCGCTGGCAGACGAGCTTGGAGTGCTCGAACTTATACGTCACGAAACGCTGACTTGTTATAACGGTATCCCGGGAGATGGTTGTGGACACTGCCCGGCATGCACGTTGCGCAGAGAAGGATTGGAAAAGTTTTTGGCTTCTACTAAATGAGGCACACTTGTATCACTAAAAATATATGGCTATGACAGAATTGAAAGACCAACTTTCCCTTTTGGGGAGAAAGACAGAATACCGTCAGGACTATGCCCCCGAAGTATTGGAGGCATTTGATAACAAGCATCCCGGCAATGACTACTGGGTGCGTTTCAACTGCCCCGAATTCACCAGCCTCTGTCCCATCACGGGGCAACCGGACTTTGCGGAAATCCGTATTTGCTATATCCCCGATGTCAAGATGGTAGAGAGCAAGAGTTTGAAACTCTACTTGTTCAGCTTCCGCAATCATGGTGCTTTCCACGAGGATTGCGTGAACATCATAATGAAAGACCTCATTCATTTGATGAACCCTAAGTATATTGAGGTGACGGGTATCTTCACCCCGCGCGGAGGCATCTCCATTTATCCGTATGCCAATTACGGACGTCCCGGCACGAAGTTCGAGCAGATGGCGGAGCATCGTTTGATGAACCGTGAATGAGGACTGTTTTTGAAGGCCTCCGTAAATAATAAAGGGAGGCTTTGGGAGCAAATGATTGTTGCGCCGCTATATTTTATATTCTTGCTTACTAAAAACTATTCGTCCGACATATGTTTAATTATCGTCCAACAGCTATCGGACGATAATTAAACATATGTCGGACGATAATGTAACGACTGTCGGACGAATAGTCTTTAGTCAATGAAACATTAACCTGCTACCATCTTGGAAAGAATCTTTCCTATAGAGGATAGTAGGGGATGACTTTTGCAAAGATATAGACGATTCTTTAATAAAAATAGCGCCTTTTCCCAAAGACGCTATTCCCTCTTTATGACTTATTCACTACAAAGGGTTATTTTATTCTTTTGTAGCCATAGACAGCAAGGTTACCCAGTTCTTCTTCGATGCGCAACAGTTGGTTGTACTTAGCCATGCGATCGGAACGGCTTAACGAACCGGTCTTGATCTGCCCGCTGTTGGTTGCTACGGCGATGTCGGCAATAGTGGCGTCTTCCGTTTCACCGGAGCGGTGGGAAGTAACCGTGGTATAGCCGTGGCGGTGAGCCATTTCGATAGCATCCAGCGTTTCGCTGAGCGAGCCGATCTGGTTGACTTTAATGAGGATAGAATTGGCACAGCCCATAGCAATGCCTTTGGCAAGGAACTCTACGTTTGTTACAAACAAGTCGTCTCCTACCAGCTGGCAACGATCGCCGATACGTTCGGTCAGCTTCTTCCAGCCGTCCCAGTCGTTTTCGCTCATTCCGTCCTCAATAGAGTCAATCGGGTATTTATTAATCAAATATTCCATGTAATCAATCTGCTCATCCGCAGTACGCTTCTTACCTTTCTCACCTTCGAAGATAGTGTAGTCGTACACTCCATTCTTATAGAATTCAGAGGATGCACAGTCCATACCGATTTTTACATCTTTACCCGGTTCGTAGCCTGCTGCTTTGATAGCTGCCATGATGGAATCCAGTGCATCTTCAGTACCGTCCAATGCAGGGGCAAAACCTCCTTCATCTCCTACGGCAGTGCTCAGGCCGCGGTCGTGTAATACTTTCTTCAAGGCGTGGAATACTTCAGTACCCATGCGCAGGCCTTCACGGAAAGAAGGTGCACCTACAGGGCGGATCATGAATTCCTGGAAAGCAATGGGAGCGTCGCTATGTGAACCACCATTGATGATATTCATCATGGGGACAGGCATAACGTAAGTATTTACTCCGCCGATATATCTGTATAAAGGTATGTCGAGGTAATTTGCAGCAGCCTTGGCTACAGCCAAAGAAACGCCCAGAATGGCATTGGCGCCCAATTTTGATTTAGTAGGAGTACCGTCCAGTTCCAGCATCTTCTTGTCAATGGCACGTTGTTCCAATGCCGACCAGCCGATGAGGGCCGGAGCGATGACAGTATTTACGTTTTCTACAGCTTTCAAAGTTCCTTTACCACCGTAGCGTTTCGGATCTTTATCGCGTAATTCCAGTGCTTCATGTTCACCGGTTGAGGCGCCTGATGGTACGGCTGCACGTCCCATAACACCACATTCCAAAACTACGTCCACTTCTACCGTGGGGTTACCGCGTGAATCGAGTATCTCGCGGGCTACAATCTTTTCAATTTTCATAATTATCTTCTTAATTTTTGCTGCAAAGGTCGCACAAATGAGGCGATGGGGCAATACCTACAAATAGTGAATATCCTTTTCGTGAATACTTATATATTGTTATTTGCGAATTATATCATATTGTAATCTATAACCTCGTATTCTCCCTCCTGCAATCTTTATTACTTTCCTTTTGTAGTCTCAACTCTTTTTGTATCTTTGTTCCCGACCCCAAATCTATTACAAAATGAAAGTATTAACTATCCATGATCTGAAAATTATCAAGAAAAGGGCAGAAGGCACACTCTTGCTACGTGAAGAAAGCAATGAGACCGTTGCGGAGCAATGCTGTGGGTTGGCATTGGGAACCGAGCATCTGCAAATTCTGATTTGTGGCGGTACAGGTTGCAAGGCATCCGACAGTCACATTATTGCTGAACGTCTTCAGCAAGTACTCGAGAGAAATAATATTGCCGACAAGGTGGACATTATCACTACCGGTTGTTTCGGCTTTTGTGAAAAGGGACCTATCGTAAAGATTATCCCTGATAACACTTTCTATACCCAGGTGGTTCCTGATGATGCCGACGAGATAGTCAGAGAGCATATTATCGGGGGACGGAAGATAGAACGGCTGCTCTACATCGATCCGAAGACGGAGAAGACCGTCAGTGACTCCAAGCACATGGATTTCTATCGGAAGCAGATGCGCATCGCTTTACGTAACTGTGGTTTTATCGATCCCGAAAACATTGAGGAATATATTGCACTGGATGGTTATATGGCATTGGCAGATAGTCTGCTCCATAAAAAGCCGGAGGAAGTGATTGACGTGATAAAACGTTCCGGACTTCGCGGACGTGGCGGTGGTGGTTTCCCTACCGGACTGAAGTGGGAGTTTGCCAATAAGCAGAAAGCCGACATGAAATATGTGGTGTGTAATGCCGATGAAGGGGATCCCGGTGCTTTTATGGACCGCTCCATCATGGAAGGTGATCCGCACTCCATTGTTGAGGCTATGGCAGTTTGCGGTTATTCCATTGGTTCTCCGAAAGGATTGGTTTATATCCGGGCAGAATATCCGCTGGCCATACAAAGATTGAAAATTGCTATTGCCCAGGCACGTGAATACGGGTTGCTGGGAAAGAACATATTCGGTACGGATTTCAGTTTTGATATTGAGATACGTTACGGAGCGGGAGCATTCGTATGCGGTGAGGAAACTGCGCTTATCCACTCTATGGAAGGAAAGCGCGGTGAACCTACCTTGAAACCTCCTTTTCCTGCCGAAGCCGGTTATCTGGGCAAGCCGACCAATGTGAATAATGTGGAGACGCTTGCCAATATTCCTATTATCCTGACAAAGGGAGCGGAGTGGTTCTCTTCTATCGGTACGGAACGTTCGAAAGGGACTAAAGTATTTGCCCTGGCCGGTAAGATTAACAACGTCGGCTTGATAGAAGTGCCAATGGGTACGACACTGCGTGAGGTGATTTATGAAATTGGTGGTGGTATTAAGGGAGGAAAGAAATTCAAGGCGGTGCAGACGGGCGGACCTTCGGGGGGATGCCTGACAGAAAAGCACCTGGATACACCGATTGACTTTGACAACTTGCTGGCGGAAGGATCGATGATGGGATCCGGTGGTATGATTGTAATGGATGAAGATGATTGCATGGTTTCTGTATCACGTTTCTATCTTGATTTTACGGTGGAAGAATCATGCGGAAAATGTACGCCTTGCCGTATTGGTAACAAGCGCCTGCTGGAAATGTTGAACAAGATAACCGAAGGACGAGGCACGATGAAAGATCTGGATGCACTCTCTACATTGGGAAAGGTGATAAAGGATACCGCCTTGTGCGGGTTGGGACAGACTTCACCCAATCCGGTACTGTCTACGCTCAATAACTTTTATGATGAATACGTAGAGCATGTGAGGGATAAAACCTGCCGGGCGAAGCAGTGCAAAGCATTGCTGACTTATACCATTAATCCAGAACTATGTATCGGTTGCCATCTTTGCTTTAAACATTGTCCGGCTGATGCCATTCTGGGTGATGTGCGCAAACCGCATGTCATCAATCCGGACAAGTGCATTAAGTGCGGCATGTGCATGGCACGCTGTAAATTCAAAGCAATCAATGTTGTTTAAGGGAACAAGGAAACAAGTTGACGAGGGGACAAGGAGGTTACCTCGAAGACTTGTTACCTTGTTAACTGTAACCTTGTAAACTGAAAGAAAATGGAAGAAAAACAAATAACCCTGCAAATAGACCGCCATTATATTACCGTGCCCGAAGGCTCGACTATCCTGGAAGCCGCACGGAAAATCGGTATAGATATACCTACCCTTTGCCATATTGATTTGAAGGGGACTTGCGTTAAGAATAATCCGGCTTCGTGCCGTATTTGTGTCGTGGAGGTGGAAGGACGCCGTAATCTGGCTCCCGCCTGTGCTACCCGTTGTACAGAAGGAATGGTGGTGCGTACCAGTACCCTGCGTGTGATGAATGCCCGCAAGGTGGTGGCTGAACTGATACTTTCGGACCATCCGAATGATTGCCTTACCTGTCCGAAGTGCGGCAACTGTGAGTTGCAGACTTTGGCATTACGTTTTAATATCCGGCGGATGCCTTATAATGGTGGGGAACTTTCGCCTCGTAAGCGTGAAGTCACTTCGTCCATTGTGCGGAATATGGATAAGTGTATATTCTGCAGACGTTGCGAGAGTGTATGCAATGAAGTGCAGACGGTAGGCGCCTTGGGGGCCATTCGCCGTGGTTTTAATACTACGATTGCTCCGGCTTTCGATAAGATGATGAGTGATAGTGAATGTACTTATTGCGGACAATGTGTAGCTGTTTGTCCGGTAGGGGCATTGACGGAACGCGATCATACTAACCGCTTGTTGCTGGATCTGGAAAATCCGGATAAGGTAGTTATTGTACAGACAGCTCCGGCCGTTCGTGCGGCTCTGGGTGAAGAATTCGGACTGCCTGCCGGGACGTTAGTAACGGGAAAGATGGTGTACGCCCTTCGTGAATTGGGTTTTGATTATGTATTTGATACAGACTTTGCCGCTGACCTTACCATCATGGAAGAAGGTGCCGAGATATTGAATCGCCTGACACGTTATATGAATGGGGATAAATCTGTTCGCCTGCCTATCCTGACTTCCTGTTGTCCGGCATGGGTGAATTTCTTTGAACATCATTTCCCCGATATGCTTGATATTCCTTCTACGGCACGTTCGCCGCAGCAGATGTTCGGTAGCATTGCCAAGACATTCTGGGCGGAGAAGATGGGTATTCCGCGTGAAAAGCTGGTAGTGGTATCTATTATGCCTTGTTTGGCGAAGAAGTATGAGTGCGACCGCAATGAGTTTAAGACAGATGGCAGTCCGGACGTGGATTATTCTATTTCCACCCGTGAGCTGGCACGACTTATCAGACGTGCCAACGTAGGTTTTACGCTACTGACGGATAAGGAATTTGATCATCCGATGGGAGCTTCAACAGGTGCCGGTGTCATCTTCGGAACGACCGGTGGTGTGATGGAAGCGGCATTGCGTTCGGTTTATGAGATTTATACCGGGCGGACATTGGAGAATGTGAACTTTGAGCAGGTGCGTGGTCTGGCCGGTGTGCGCCGTGCGACGATTGATCTGGATGGTTTTGAACTGAAGGTGGGTATTGCTCATGGTCTGGGTAATGCGCGTCAATTGTTGGAAGATATTCGCCATGGGCGGAATGAGTATCATGTGATTGAGATTATGGCATGCCCGGGTGGCTGTATCGGTGGAGGCGGACAACCGTTGCATCATGGCAACTCGGAGGTGCTGTATGCACGTGCCAATGCACTGTATCGGGAAGATGCACAGAAGCCTTTGCGTAAATCGCACGAGAATCCATACATCAAGACTCTGTATGAGGAATATCTGGGTAAACCGCTGAGTGAGACTGCGGAGCGGTTGCTGCATACGCATTATTTCAATAAGGCGATTGATTAACTTATTAAAACGGAGAAACTATGTCAGATATCAAATTAGCCTGTGACGTTGCCGAACAAGTGCGTGCTATTTGTGACAAGCATGGCAACCAGCCAGGCGAACTAATCAATATACTTCATGAAGCGCAGCATCTGCACGGCTATCTGCCGGAAGAGATGCAGCGCCTGATTGCTGCAAAGCTGAATGTTCCGGTGTCGCGTGTGTATGGTGTGGTAACATTCTATACTTTCTTTACGATGACTCCTAAAGGTAAACATCCTATTTCGGTGTGTATGGGAACGGCGTGCTACGTACGTGGTTCGGAGAAATTGCTTGAAGAATTCAAGCGCGTGCTGGGCATCGAAGTCGGAGAAACGACACCGGACGGGAAGTTTTCACTTGATTGTCTGCGTTGCGTAGGAGCGTGCGGACTGGCACCCGTAGTGATGATTGGAGAGAAGGTGTACGGGAGGCTTCAGGCGGTGGATGTAAAGAAAGTGCTGGAGGAACTGGAGTAGCTTCGGTTATAAGGAAGCAGTTGCCGATAGCCTAAGGAAGCAGTTAGCGATAGCCTAAGGAGAGAGTTCATATATCGGGCAGTATAAGCAGTTATACCGCCCGATATTTTTATTTATACCACCCGATATATTTATTTATATCGCTCGGTATAAAAAGATATACCGCTCGGTATAATTTATTATATCAGACGGTATATAAACTCTTCCCTTAGTACACGATCTTGTTCAGTATGCCGTTGAGGTGGGCAATGGCTACTCCGTAGTTTGTCATGGGTACTTGTTGCGCACGTGCCTGTTCAATGCGACTCAGTACATACTTTCTATTGAACATACAGGCGCCACAGTGGATAATCAAATTGTATGGGGATAAATCTTCTGGAAAATCATTTCCGGAGACAATATCTATCTGCAATCTTTCACCTGTTCGCTTACGCAGCAGGTGGGGGATTTTTACTCTGCCTATATCTTCTGTCAGTGGAGCATGGGTACAGGCCTCGGCTATCAATACGCGGGATTGTTCCGTTAGTCGGTCGATGGCGAATGCACTTTCTACATAATAGTGTATATCTCCCTTGTATCCGGCAAAGAGCACGGAGAAGGAAGTGAGCCGGCTTTCAGCCGGTTTTTGTTCGTATACGGTGTGGAATACTTGCGAATCTGTGATAATTAATTTGGGGGGATTGGTAAGTGCGCATAGTGTATCTTTCAGCTTATCTGTGGTACAACTCATAACCAGGCATTTCTTGTCCAGAAGTTCGCGGATTGTCTGTACTTGGGGAAGGATAAGTCGTCCTTTAGGTGCCTGAAGGTCCTGGGGCATGACTAACACTACTACATCACCTTCAGCTACGAGGCTCCCGGTGATGGTTTGTTCTCCGAAATCGGCAGGTAACTTTTCCAGAATGGCGCGGTGGATGGCTTCGATACCTGTGCCGTCTTTGGCACTGACGATGATGGGAGGCTGTCCGCAACTTGCTTTTATCTGTTCTGCCAGCTCTGTCGTATTGGGGCGTGCGTCAGCTTTGTTCAGAAGCAATATGACAGGGATGCCTCGTTCTTTCAATCGTTGAAGCCATTCCTGTTCCTGTGCGTCTCCGGTTTCACAAAGCAACAGGGCGATGTCGGTTTTTCCAATTATTTTCAAGGTGCGTTCTACGCGTATTTCTCCCAGCTCGCCTTCGTCATCGAAACCCGGAGTGTCAATAAGAAGGCACGGACCGAGTGGATGAATTTCCATTGCTTTTGTCACAGGATCAGTAGTAGTGCCGGGAGTGGGGGAGACTATAACGGTATCTTGTCCTGTCAAGGCATTGACAAGACTGGATTTTCCACTGTTTCGCCGTCCGAAGAGGGCGATGTGTAGGCGGTTGGCATTAGGAGTCTGATTCATTAGTCTCAATATTAAGGGGTTAATAAATGGGGATTTGATCATTTTAGGCGCGGATTACGCGGATCTCACGGATTAAAG
>ERZ1026964.597-NODE-597-length-10572-cov-5.276410_pt1 | contig 10572 bp, 3 predicted proteins | sample MGYA00519565_ERZ1026964 | MGnify/ENA primary metagenome ERZ1026964 (study PRJEB26926, sample SAMN06164476) | human gut metagenome | biome: ENVO:00009003; feature: ENVO:2100002; material: ENVO:00002003 | host: Homo sapiens | place: USA | collected 2012 ...
CGGAGGCGGTGGAAATGGAGGAGGAAAATCCAACAATAACTCCGGTTCCAACGAATTCTCTGATTGGCTGTCCAAATTCTTTGATTGGGCAGAAGTCCGTCTTAACCGCTTAAATCGTCTTACTGAGAAATGGTCTGACAGAGCAGAAAGGGCTGTACGTTACAGCTATAATGCTGTTGCTTCTGATAAAAATATCGATAAGCAGTATTCTGCTAAGAAAGCATACACTCAGAAAGCTATTCAAGCGAATGCAAACGAAATCACCGGTAATGAAAAGTCCATCACTTCTTATCGTAGCTTTTTGGACAGAATCGTTAATAAAAGCAAGGGCAAGCTTGATGGAAAAACTCTGGATAAAATCCGTAACGACACAGTAAATGGAAGATTTGATATTCAGGAATATGCTGATAAGGGAGCAACCAAAGGCAAACTTGAAATGATTCAGGCATATCAGGAATGGTATGAAAAGATTCTAAACTGTCAAGATTCTATCGAGGAACTTCGTGAAACTCAGAAGGATCTTGCTGAACAGCTTATGAATTTACCTCTGGATCAAGCAACTGCCAAAGTTGAAAAATTCCAGGCAGCATTAGATCGTCTCTCTTCTGCTTATGATGCGGTTTCGGGTGGAAGCACTGCTTATCTAAAACAAATGGTTTCCGATTCGAAAGCTGCTTATGATGCTGCAAAAAAGAATTACACCGAGCAAAAAGCTTTACAGTGGGAAGCTCAACAGAACTTTAAAGAACAGCAACAAAATATGCAGAAAGTTTCTGGACTGTCTAAATCCCAAAAAGATGCAGTTAAAGCAGGCACTAAAATTAATACCAATGGTTTGAAAGGTGACGCTCTTAAAGCGGCTCAGAAATATAACACAGCTTGGGAAAAGAAAGCGAACGCTAACTCTTCTACTGCTGAAGCTCGTGAATATTATAAGTCTACTATAAAAGATTACAAAGAGAATCAAAAGTTATATAAAAAGTATAAGGATAAGCCAGCTTATCAATACCAGAATGCTCTTTTAAACCGTCAGACTGCTGAACAAAAGAAAATCAATGATGCGAATCAGCAAGCTCTTCGAACTACAAATCGGAATGTAGAAACTTCGAAGAAGGAACGTGACACTACTCAAAATCAGTTAAAAAATTATAAAGAATCTATTCTTGGAAATTCTAAACTGAAGCTGTCTAATGAGCAGAGAAATGCTATTAAGAAAGGTCAACAGGCCGCACTTTATGGAGCAAGTGGAACAACGCTTGAAGCATTGAAAAAATACAATGAGTATTTGGAAGCGTCTAAGAATGCCACAAATAAGTATAATTCTTCCTTGGAAGCTAATGCAGAGGCAATCAACAATGCCGCCGAGTCTCAGGCAGAATATATTAAAATGCTTCAGGAGAATGCAAAACAAGCTTTCGACAACGTGATTGATTACTTTAGCTCTAAAGCTGATTTGTTGGATAGCCGTATTTCTAATAAAGAAGCACAACGAAATTATTATGATGCTACAGGCATTTCCCAGACGGGAAAAACATATTCTCGTTCTTATCGAAGTCAGATTAGCAATACAGAAAGTGCTATTTCTAATAAGCAGGAAGAGCTAAAGAAGGCAAAAGCCGCTTACAAAGCGAATTCTAAGAACATGTCTGAAAAAGACCGTAGATCAGCTTTAGCCGAGATTGAAGGACTGGAAACAGAGCTGTTAAATCTTAAAGCGGATGCTGCTGATCTTAAGTCCGAATTAGCTCAATTAGACATCTTAAAACTTACTCTTGCACTTGATAAGTTATCAGCTGCTGCGGATAAGCTTGAGCATAAACTCAATATGATCCAAGGACATAACAAGCTTCCAGGAGAAAGTGTATACACGGGGCTTATTAATAATGCTGGTCAACAGATTAGCAATTACGAGCAGCAGAATGCCAAATTGCGTAAGCAGCAAGGTGGTTATCAGAAAGGTTCTAAGAAATGGCAAGAACTTCAAGATCAGATTGTTTCTAATGAATCTGCAATAGACGGACTCTTAGAAAAACAGCTGGAATGGAGAAAATCTCTTGTTAATATTCCGGTTGAGCTTGCTGCGAGAAAAACAGAGAAGCTTTCTAAAAATCTTGAAATCCTTCAGAAACGCTTGGAGAATGCATCAAAGGCTTCCGTCGCATATCAGGCAGGCATTATTCGTGCTGAACAGAGGAATGCTCAACAGACGTATGAGACCGCAAAGGCATTGCCAGGTCAAATTAAACGTAAACAAAATCAGAACGCAAGTAAGGGGCTTGCCGCTTATAAGGGTACAATCGGTAAAGGTACTTATACAACCAATAAAGACGGTACACTTAAAGCAAATGGAAAAGCTACAGATGCAGATAAGAGAAAGATAAATCAGTATAACGCTTGGAGAAAAGCGATATCTGCTGGTAAAGAGGTTAATACCGATCATCTGGATAAAAATTCAAATGCATATAAATATTTCGACTCTTATAATTTAGCGTTTGACGAATATAATACTGCTTTAAAAGATAAATCTATGGCTGTACAGGACTATATTTCTACGACCACAGAACTTGCAGAAGCACTTGCTAATCTTCCGATTGACAAGATGAACGAAAAGCTCGAAAAGGTCAATACAGCTCAGGAGATTTTACAGGCTCAGTATAACAATCTTGATGGTTATGAGGCAAAGAATAAAAATCTGAATAAGCAGAACGCAAAAGCTAAAGAAGAACGTGATTTGTATCGTCATACGAAAAATTATACTACGGCAAGAGTTAAAAACGAGTTTAAAAATGTAGCTGCTATCGCAAAAGCTCAAGGTAAAACTGAGGGACAAAAACTGTCTCTTAAAGATATCGAAGTTGGTTCAGATGCTTATATAGCAATCAAAAACTATAATGCCGCGATCGATGCAAGCAAAACTGCAGCAGACAATGCGGCGAAAGCTGAGGAAAATTATACGAACACAATTCGTACGAATGCTAAAGCTCGTTTTGACAATGTGATTTCTGATTACGAATCTCAGCAGAGCGTTCAAGAGGCAGAAGCTTCCAGATTAAGCACTCGTCTTCAGTGGCAGGAATCAATGGGAATCGCAAAGGATTCTGCTACCACTAAAGATATTTATGAACAGAGTATTGCTAATAACGAAGGCTTAATTTTTAGTAAGCGTGAGGAATTGGCAAAAGCTCAGGCTGCCTATAACGCAAATTATCAGGATATGTCTGAGGAAGATCTGCGTGCTGCTCAGGCACAGATTCTTGCTCTTCAGGAAGATATTCAAAAGACAGAAATCACTAACGAAGATCTGAAAGATTCTATGCGAAGTGATATCTATTATACAAAATTTGAGAAAGCTCTGGAGAAAACTGAAGCGCTGCGGAAATCTCTCGAAGCTATCAATAGTATTATCACTGACGATGCGATGTATGATAAGAATGGTCTTTTGACCGATATAGGCTATGCGAAACTAGCAACAACATATAAGGATTATGAATCTTCTCTCTCTGACATTGCTACTCTTCAGGAGAAGATTGCCACGATTAAGTCTCTTAAGGGGACTAATGGAATGTCCGATGAAGAGTACGTCAAGGAATTAACAGAAGCTCAGGGTGAACTGGCTGATAAGCTGCAGGAAACCGCTTCTGCCCGTGAAAATGTACTTACGATTATGAAATCCTTGGCTCAAGCCGAACTTGATGCAGTAAATAAGGTGATCGATGCCCGTAAGGATGCTTTGCAAAAGAAAAAGGATTATTACGATTATGACAAACAACTTCGTAATGGGACGAAAGAACTGAACCTGCTGAAACAGCAAAGAGCAGCTCTTGAAGGCATTTCAGGTCTTGAGGCAGAACGTAAACGTAAGGAACTGGATCAGCAGATTTCTGATAAGCAGGAATCTTTAGAAGATACGATCCAGGATCATCTTTACAATATCCAAGTAGAAGGACTGGAAGACTTAAAGACAGAGTTACAGGAAAATTATGAGGATTATGTCCGTGATCTCGCACAGAATCTGGATAAGATCAAAGATGTTATGAATGGTGTTGGAGATACAGTTTCTGATGCAGCAAAGAACATCAATAAGACGATCAAAAATATTCTGGCTCAATATGGTGTAACACTATCTGATCTTGGCATTCAGGGATACGCTTCCGGAACTCAGAGTGTGCCACACACAGGTCTTTATGAAGTAAATGAGCGTGGAAACGAAATGATCGTAACGCCAGAAGGGCATATCCTTATGCCGCTGACGAAAGGAACTGGAGTGATCAATGCCGATATGACAGCAAATCTGATGGCAGCTGCTAAAACAGGTGTTATGCCTCAGTCTTATTTAGTTGATCCATCTATTCCTCAGATAAATCGTTCCATCACTATTACGAACCATTATGATAGTCTTTTGACTGTGAACGGTGACGTAAGTAAAGATACCTTGCCCGAATTGCAGACTATTTTGAAAGAAAGTTACAAATACACAACGCAACAGCTTAGCAAAGAATTTTCTTTGTTAGGTCATAGATAAGGAGGGTGCTCTGCACTCTCCTTTTTAATTAGAAGAAAGAGGTGAATATATGGCGATTTTTGGAGTTTTAGAATATAACGGAAAGTCTTCAGATGATTTTGATTTGATTTGCTGCTCTGTCGATGATAATTCACAGGAAACCCCTATACTTGCAGAACGTGAAATTTTAAAAGGGGAGACAACTCAGAACAGACCTATAGCCAATCATTACGGGACGAAATTCAGCGACGTAATCACTTTCGATATTACATTCATAAAACGCGGGGGTAAAATTTTCTCCCGGGAAGAAGTTAGAGAAATTAATGCTTGGTTGACCAGCCCTAAAATTCCCTCTCTTCTTACTATTGGTGATGAAGACGATCCTGTGTATCATTTTGGAATTTTTACAGCGGTAGTCAGCATATACACTATCGGAATTGCCGCTTTAACATATACGTTCACTAGCAATGCCCCGTATGGATGGTCAAAGAAATACGAATATACTTATAATTCAACGGGAAGTACATCTTTTATCCTGAGAAACGATTCTGATGATTTGAATGATTCTGTTTATCCTACAGTTCTTATCCAAGGCAGTCAGGGGGAAAATATTACCATTACAAATTTAACTGAAATTGAAGAATTCTCTCTTACTCTTCCATGCGATCAACTCTATATCAATTCTAAATATCATCAAATCTATAGATATTACGCAGATAAAAAGGTAATAGTATCTCTTGCGGATCTTGGGTGGGACGAAGAAATGCAGGAAAGTATTGCAGATGGAACGAAAAGCATTTACTGGTTCAGACTATTGCCGGGAGAAAACAAGATTAGTGTATCTGGAGCCTGTGAGATTACTTTCACATATCGTGTTCCTGTTAAGGCGGTGTATTAATGAAGATAAAGTATAACTTTTGGGGTATGCCAGAACCTTCTCACGTGTACTTATGCCGTCCAGACAATTCTTTGATTTGTGAATTAAATGGAACCCGAGATGACGAATCGTCTTATGAAGACAAACTTAATAATATGAGAACGCTCTCTCTCACTGTTGACAAATGTATAGATGGCGAAATTTCTAACGGCTATGATCAGATAGACGTTGGAATGTATCTGTTGGTGGAACGGGTTGGATATTTCAGAATGTCTGTTCCGCAGATAGAGAATGATGGCTACACAGAGACGAAGAAAATCACAGCTTCTTCTTGTGATTGGGAACTTACTACTAAAAGCATCTCTTTGGAAGTTAACTGTGGAACCAATACGTCTTTGGAGTATCTGGATGAAGATAATTTAGCAGAAGCAGCAGATGGTCTGCAATTACCAAAAGAGTATGTATCTCTATACAACAAGGATAACCCGAAATTAAGTTTGTTGGATGCGGTTTTGGGAGACATTCCAACTTGGTCTGTCGGCTATATTGATCCTACTCTTCTATTCACAAAAGATGATTCCGGTCAGAATGTTCTTGTAAAAAGAAGTTTTTCAACTGATGGTACAGATGTCTATTCATTTCTAACTCAAACAGTTTCTCAAGCATATAAATGTATCTTCTTATTTGATATTCTTCATAGAAAAATTAATGCTTATGCACTAGAAAACCTCGGTAAAGATTCCGGTATATGGATGAGCTTTCGGAATTTGTCACAGTCTATAAGTATTCAGGAACAGTCACAGAATTCTGTATATACCAGATTTCGTGTAGCTGGAGGCAATAGCCTTGGTATAGAGTCTGTTAATTTCGGTTCCAATTACATAGAAGATCTTTCTTATTTTATGAGAGAACCATATGTGACACATGAATTTGCTGATAAGTATTCACAGTGGAAGAATCTATACGAAGGAAAACGTAAGGAATACCGAGAGGTAACTCTGAAATACAACCAAGCTCTTACCGAGCAGACTGAAGTTGATATGCGAGTACCGAACGATGGATGTAAAACAGACTGGAGCACATTCAAAAACAAAGAGCTTAAAAATCTCATTAAAGTGTACGTCAATTCTGCGAATCTACTAAAGAACATGGATTATTCGGGTCAATATTCAGCTGAAGAAGATACTCAGCTTCCGGATGGCATATCGTCAGATGCATGTTTCCAAGATGATGTGGCTCAATTGTCTGATAAGGTAAATAAATGGTTGGATGCCTGGTTGAAAAAGGCTAAAGTCATTTACGACAGTGAAACATCATGGAGTAATGCATCTTCAAGAAGGGATTACTATGCATATACCCAGTCTATGATCCCTAATATCAGAATTCAATTGCAGAATAATTACGGTAAAGAAAACACTCTATATTATGAAGACATTGATGCATTAGATGACTGGGAAACGCAATGGGATCTTTACGGTCTTACTGAACTGAAAAATAAGCTGAAATCATATCAGGAGAATGCACAGTCACTGATCAAATATGCCAAAGATGATCCGGACGCAGATGAGAGTTATCAAATCTTCCATAAAAAATGGGTAGATTATGACAAACTCTCAAAAGAATGCGAAGCAGCTGTTGAACAGAGGCAGAAAGAATATGATTCTTATACTGCTGTTTTGGATGGTTTAATGAAGCAGAGACAGGATCTTATGAAGTCTGTTGACAAATCTGCTTACTTCACCGAGAAAGAGATAAAACTACTTTCTCAGTTCTATAACGATACAGATTATGTAAATGAGAATATCATCACGATCGATAATGATACAGATGAAGACCGGATTAATGTACAGGAACAGCTGTATCAAGATGCTATTGAAGAGTTAGGGAAAGAATCTCAGCCTCAATTAGCATTCTCTGTTACATCAGATAATCTTCTGGCGGTTCCGGAATTTAAAGGACTGTGTGATAACTTTAATGTAGGGAATTTCTTATATCTTTCAGTAAAAGGTGATGATAAGTATTTCGTCAAACAGCGTATTACCGGCATAACATGGAACCCTTGCTGTATCGAGGGGGACTTGGCTCTGGAATTTTCCAACATGGTCAAGTCTAAAAGTGAACGGAATGATTTTACAACACTTCTTGATGATTCTATCTCTTCTGCCAAAAATCAGATCAAAGCGACTGTAAAAAGCACAATTGATTCTTCTGCTGTCACGATTTCTGATTCAATTCTACAGGCACTTGCTCATTCTTCTCTCTTCTCGAAAACTGTTTCAGACGGAGTGTATCAGACGATTACAGCCAACAAAGGAGTGTTCAATAAAGTATTTGCAGACTCTGTAAATGCAAATGAAGTATTAGCGAATAGCGGTATGTTTGAACATATTCAAGCTTCTGATGGCACTTTTGTAGATACGCTTGCTGTGTCTATTAATGCAAGCAGAATCAGTGTCGGTACATTGTCGGTGGACAGACTTATTTTCCGATCCAGACAAGCTGAAGACGGAACATACCAAAAATCTGTAATGTATGAGCTTAACAGTGCCGGTACACTGGAAGGAACAGAAATTACAGATAGAGATCGTGAATATTACGAGTTGAATGGAAAAGTCATCTCTGCAAATTCGATAGCTGCAGAAAAAATTGTGGCAAACAGTATTACCGCTAAACAGCTTGCAGCAGATGCGGTTACTTCATTTAACGGAAAAACGAAACTCAATCTTGATGACGGAACTCTAAATGTAGGAATAACTGAAAGTAATCCTAACGGGGCACTGTATTTTGATGGAAAGGATCTTTACATCAGTGGAAAAATTACAACGTCAAGTGGCAAAATCGGGCCATGGGAAGTATGTGATAGCGCTATTTATAAAGGTTCCGGTGTGCTGGGCACAAATGATAGCAACGACTCAGATATCTATATGGGTGATCTCGGTATTTCTTTTGGGAATAAGTTAGTTTATTCCAGTGCAACAGGTAGTCTTGAGATTAAAGGTAAGATAACCACTTCTTCAGGTAAGATTGGCCCATGGAACGTTACTTCTTCTGCTATTTATAAGGGTAACGGTACATTAGGCAAAAATGGTGCAGGCAATATCTATCTAGGTGATAGTGGAATATCTTTCAGCAACAAGCTGGTTTACTCAACATCGGATGAGAGTCTTAAGATCGGACCATGGAACGTGAATGACAGTGCTATTTACAGATCTTCTTCTGATATCGGAAACGTTGATGGTATTTACTTAGGTACAAGCGGTATATCATTCGGAGACAAACTTGTTTATAAGGACAAGCTGTTGAGTATTTCTGGCAAGGTAACTGCTGATTCAGGCAAAATCGGGCCATGGAACATTATTTCAACTGCTATTTATAAGGGCAGTTCTGATCTGGGTACAGCAGGGAATAGCAATATTTATTTAGGCGACAGCGGATTATCTCTTAGCGATAAGCTCATCTACAGATCTTCCGACGGAAATTTAAGTGTCAAGGGCAATATTGATGCAGAGACTATAAAGATTAAAGATAGTATTATTCTTTATGATAAGAATGGTAATGAAGTGGAAGTCCTTAAATATATGATTGCAGAACAAGTTGGTGTCACGCTGCAAAGCACTGGTCTATTGACGCTTAATGGCAAAATAAATAATGTCATTGGAGATTTAAATATTGAATGTGATCTTCATACTGGCACAGGCTCAGATGGGACAGATGGATCGGGCAGTATCTATATGCCTCTTGGATCAAAGATATACTCTAAAAAGACCCCGCTGATCGGCATGGGTACATCATCAGTTTGTTTTGTCTCTGCCGATAATACTATTTCTATCGGTAAATATGTAGAGCTTAGCGGTAATCAATTTGCGATAAAAGGAAACATTACAGCTGGTGTAGTAGATTTTATGGATATGGATGAAGAAGGAAAATCCAGATTTGTAAGGGCTAAAAATTTAAATAGAAGCATCAATTTATATGTTTCTGGAAGCGATGCAGAATATGCAGGTCTCTACGACGATGATTACGGATGGATTATCCGATGTGATACTAATAAAAATATTCGTATTCCTAAAGTAATGTATTCGCAGGCAATTCATATGGAATCTGGCTCTTTATACTTAGATTCCGGTTCTATTAATGTAACACAAGGGGCTATTCATGTGAATTCCGGAGCGATTTATGCAGATCAAGGATCTATCTATATTTCATCAGGATACGCTCTTCGATTGTCCAATACAGATAAGAAAGAAAATAATATCATAGGCGTTATAAGTAGTACGGATTATTCTGATCTTACCCGTGTAGGAAATAAAGATCATGATACTTCTATTTATGCAAAAGGTAATGTCTGGAAAAATGGTAGTACCACTACATACTTCCAAACAACCACTTCATCTGATATACGTCTTAAGGATATCGTCTCTAACATGTCTAAATATGAACAATTCTACACTTCTATCTCTCCTATCGCTTATAAATACCACGATGGTTTATATGAAAAAACTCCACGTATTCACTGGGGTTTTAGTGCTCAGAATGCGGTGGAAGCTTTTAAGAAAAATAATATCAATTGGAAAGATCAGGAATTTGTTGTTGTAGAAGACGGTGAGCTGACCAGCGAGGAGAAAAAGTACGTGAAGAAAGATCTCCTCAAAATTAATTATCAAAATATGATTGCGCTGAATACGCACATGACACAGAAAAACATTAAGGAAATCGAGGATCTGAAGAAACAGCTGCAGATTGCTCTTGACAGAATTCGTGCGCTCGAAGCACAGAGATAAAAAGGAGAAAATGGATTATGAAAATTACGATTAGAAATTATGAACTGGAGAATTATTTTACTGGAGTCCTTGCTTCACAAGACTGTTTTATCAAAAACACATCTATTAAGCTGCCAGGAGGAATGGGATGGAATTTAAGAATTAATCTGAAGACTCTTAATGATCGTTATGCTATTTTTCAGGAGGCTCGCAATGAAATCGGACAGGCCTATGTTGATGCGGGCAAGACAGAAGGAGACATGGTAAAACCGGAATATGCAGAAGAATATTCAACTGCTATTCTCGATCTTCTAAACCAGAGTAATGAGTTGGATATTCTCCCATTAAAAAAGGAAGATGTTATCAATCTTGCCGTGTCTATGCCAGAGCAGGATTTCCTTGCACTTATGATTGCGCCAGAGGAGGCATAATAT